>Ga0247837_1000128_pt1 | contig 141499 bp, 138 predicted proteins | sample LaCtaG_2_FD_187115 | JGI IMG/M metagenome (GOLD analysis project Ga0247837, IMG submission 187115) | Freshwater microbial communities from meromictic Lake La Cruz, Castile-La Mancha, Spain - LaCruzMarch2015_14.5m | ecosystem: Environmental > Aquatic > Freshwater > Lake | place: Spain...
AAACGATGGACCACTCCTGGTCCGACAGATCGAAGCGAGCCATGTTCAAACTCCTCTCGTTCAGGAGTTTGAATCACAACCGGCCTCCGACCGGAATCCCTTTATGAGTACACAACCTAGTTACGCCAGCCGGCTGAGCACCATGCAGTCGAGCACCGCTATGAGGTGCAGGCTGGCGCCGACGACCACGAAGCCATGCCACAGGGCGTTGTGGAAGGTGAGCTTCTCCCACAGGTGGAAGATCACGCCGACGCTGTAGGTAACGCCACCCGCCACCAGCAGCCACAGCGACACCGGGGGCAGGTGGGCGGCGAGCCCCTGCAGCATCAGCACGCCACTCCAGCCGATGCCGAGGTAGAGGATGATGGCGCCGCGGCCGAAGCGCTGCGGCACCAGCAACTTCAGCAGCATGCCGGTGAGGGCCGCGCCCCAGATCAGCACGCCCAGCCCGATGTTGAACGGGGTGGCGCCGAGCAGCACCAGGAACGGCGTATAGGTGCCGGCGATGAACAGGAAGATCGCCGCCTGGTCGAGCCGGGCCAGCGTCCGTTTGGCACGCGAATCGATCGGGCAGAGGTTGAAGGCGAGCGAGATGCCGAGCACCGCCAGCAGCGAGCCGACATAGAGCACCAGCGCGGGCAGTTCGTCTGGAGCGGTCTCATAAGCGGCGAAGGTGAGCAGCACCGCGCCGAGCGCCACCGCGACCAGGATGCCTACCCCATGCACGATGCCGTCGGCGACGAGTTCGGCCAGAGTGAAAGGGCGGCCGCGGGTCCACCAGGTGCGGGCAATGACGGCGTCGGACGGCACTAGCAGGGCTCCATGCAATTAAGTTGTGACAATCCCGTCATCCGGCCGTCACAGTCAACCCATTCGCCTCGCCAGCGCTTGACACGTAACGGCCTTGTTACGACCGTCCGCATCTTGGGAGCGTGGGCGCGTTGTGATGAGTCTCGTCGAGCTGTTTTCGGCCCTGGCCGACCCAACCCGTTGCCGGGTCGTGGAAATGCTGCATGAACGTCCACGACCGGTGCACGAACTGGCGGCGGCGTTCGATATCTCGCGCCCTGCCATCAGCCGGCACCTGAAAGTGCTGAAGGATGTCGGGCTGGTCGTCGAGGAAAAGACCGGACGCGAGAACGTCTACTCGCTGCAGCGCGCTGAATTGAAGCCGATGCAGGATTGGCTGGAGAAGCACCGGACCGCCAGGGCGCCGAAGAAGGCCGGCAAGCCGAAGGGTATCGTCGAAGTGGCCGTGGTGGCGCCTGAGCCCGTGCTCGTCGTCGTCGCCGTTGACGCGCCCGACGCGGCTCCGCCAACACCGGTGGTGGAACCCATCATCGTTGCCGTAGTCGGTGCCGACACGCCGAAGCGCCGGCCCCGGCCGCCCCGTCAGGTCATCGCTCCGCCGCCTGTCGCCGCGCCGCAGCTGTCGTTCTTCGACCTCTAGGGCAGGGGGCCCGGCAGCGGCTCGTCGATGCGGCCGGTGAGGTAGTAGCCGGCAAGGCCGATCCATTCGCGCAACGCCATGTTGCTGGTGACAAGGTTCTCGGCGATCTCATCCAGGCTGATCCCGAACTGCTCGTTGCCTGCTGCCAGGTAGTCCGCTGGCCAGGGCACGACCGGAAACTCGGCGCGACGGAACAGCCCGACCGATCGGGGCATGTGGAAGGCCGAAGTAACCAGAAGCCAGGTCTCGCCCGGCTTCGGCTGCGCCATCGCCCTGGCGTTGACCGCGTTCTCCTCGGTGTTGCGGGACTCGCCTTCCAGCAACAGCCGCTCGCGGGCGATGCCGAAGTCGGTGAAGAAGCGGGCGCCGGCCTCCGCCTCGGCCTCCTGGCCGCTCAGCAGCGCCGATCCGCCGCCGGCGATCAGGATCCGCGCATCAGGGTGCCGCAGGGCGAGCCGCAGCGCCTCGACGAAGCGATCACCGGAACGGCTCAGTTCCCAGCCGCCGCGCACCCGGTTGACGCCGCTGTCCATGCCGCCGCCGAGCACCACGATGCCATCGATGCGGTCGGGCTCGGCCGGGCGCACGAAGCGGTTTTCCAGCGGCCCGATGGCCACATAGGCGAAGCTGGTGAAGCTGCACAGCGCCAGCAGCAGCGTTGCGACCGTCACCGAGGCCGCGGCAAGTCGCCGCCGCTTCAGCCACATCAGCAGCAGCCCGAGCACCAGCAGCAACGCCACCAGCGACACCGGCTGCGCCATCGTCCAGAAGATTCGGGTGAGGTAGGGGAACATGGCGGCGGACCGGTTGGCTTGTCGGGCGCCAGGCGCGCAGGACTGTGGTGACCTCGGGTGGATTCGAACCACCGACCAACAGCTTAGAAGGCTGCTGCTCTATCCCCTGAGCTACGAGGCCATATGCGTCGTTTAGCGCAAAGGTTGCGGCTTGTCAGTCGTCATGGCGTGAAGCCCGTGCCGAGCCAGATTTCGTAGCGGCCGAGGCTGCGTCCCAGACGCATCGGTTCGACCAAGTCGATCTGTTCGACCGTGTCGAAGCGCTCCTGCAGTCGACCGGGACCTCCGAACAGGATCATATCCCGGCCAGCGTCGCCCGGACCGAGGGTCCGTCCCGTCAACCGGTCGATGCGCCCGCCCATGTCCGTGACATTGGCATCGCTGCCGAGGGCAAAAGCCAGTCGCGCCAACTGGGCGTAGGCCGTTCCCACGATCGCTTCGGCATCGCGCTCGGCGGCATGCCTCGAGACGGCGGGGGCCAACTGTTCAAAGCTCATGGTGGTCGCCGCCTCGTAGTCGCGAATGCCGAGCAGGTCGGTCGGCCATGGCGCGAGGACGAAATAGAGCGTCGCGACCGTGTTGATGAGCACGCCCCAGCCAAGGTGCAGGCCGATCAGCCAGCGCGAGCGCAGGTAGAGCGGCGCAATCAGCATGAAAGGCAGGAAGCTCAGGACCAGCCAGTGCGGGCTGACCTGCGTGCCGAACGCGCCCCAGGCCGAGAGCGGCAGCAGGGCCAGCGTCGAGATGATGGCGGTGCCACGCCCGATCAGCATAACTCCCGCCTGGCGGGACTTCGCCTGAACGCCAAAGATGAAACGGCAGAAGCCGACGACAAGAAAGGGCGACAGCATCAGAATCGAGAGGAGGATCGTGCGCAGCAGAAGCAACGGCGTGAAGCCGGCAGCCTTTTCGTTCAGGCGGTCCACTGCATGCAATTCGACCGAGACGAAGCGGGGCTCGGCGTTCCAGATCAGCACCGGCAGGACAAGGATGAAGGTCAGGGCGCCCGCTGCATAGAGGTGCGGCGAGCGGAACAGGCGGCGGAGGCGCGGGATGGCGATCAGCACCACCAGCAGTCCGGCGGGCACAAAAACCGCGTTGTACTTGCTGAGCCCGGCAAGGCCCAGGAACAGGGCGCCAAGATAGAGGTCGGCGTGCCGCTCGGTCCCGTCGAGCACGCCGCCGAGATAGCGGCCGATCAGCAACAACGCCGGTGCGGCAAAGCAGATCAGCAGATGATCGGGGTAGTTCAACGTCGTCAGCGCGTTGAACAGCGGCGAGGCGCAGAGTACCGCAAGGCCGAGCCAGAAATACCCGACCGGATCGTGCGGGGCGATCCAGCGGGCCGCACGGCGCAGCGTGTAGGCCAGTACCAGGAAGGTGACGAACGCCGGCAGGTGCAGGCCAGCCGGGGTCCAGCCGAGCAGCAGCCGGCCGATCGCAGACGTCCAGCCGACCAGCGGGGCGTGGTCGTAGTAGGACAGCTGCAGGTGGCCGCCCCAGAGCCAGTAATACGCCTCATCGCCGTTGGGGGGGGCCACCACGCCATAGAGTATCTTCAGCAGCACGAAGTAGGCGACGGCGACTTGCAGCAGGACGAGGCTGCGCCGCGTCGAGTGCACCGCATGCGCGCTGCCTTCCGTAACCGATACTGATGCCAAGATGCGCCCCAAGTCCCCACGACTTGTCTGTCACCCCAAGCGTCTTGGCGCAATGGAAAAGTCAGGCTGGGCGGGTGCTTTCACGCACCACGAGTTCGGCGCGCAGTGTCACATGCACCGGTTCGTCGCCGGGAATGACGCCCTCGATGATGTCGATCAGGGTGTTGGTGGCGAAGCGGCCGATATCCTCGCGCGGCTGGCGCATGGTGGTCAGCGGCGGGGCGGAGTAGGCGGCGACGGCGATATCGTCGAAGCCGATCACCGAGAGGTCGCGCGGGCAGTCGAGGCCGGCGAGTCGCAGCCGGTGGATCAGGCCGATCGCCATCTCGTCATTGCCGCAGAACATTGCCGTGGGGCGTTCGCGCAGCGCCAGCAGCTGTTCGCCGGCGGCGATGCCGGTGGCGAGGGTATGGTCCCCCTGCATCATCCACTCGGGTCGGATCGGCAGTCCGGCCTCCCGCATCGCCTGTTCGAAGCCCAACCGCCGCTCGTGGAAGGACTTGTTGCGCGAAGGGCTCATCAGGTGACCGATCTGCCGGTGCCCGAGCCCGATCAGGTGACGTGTGGCGCGGGCCGCCGCGGCGCGGTTGTCGATCAGCACGGAGTTGACCCGCGGATCTGGAATCTCGTCATAGGCGGCAACGAGCGGCAGGTTGGGGCCTTCCTCGTTCCGGGCATTGATGCCGAAGGTATCGAGCGAGCCATCGAACAGCAGCAGGCCATCGGCGCGGTTCGAGTGGAGGTAGTCCGCCAGCCAGCGGTCTGGATCGCCGCCGATGCGCGTGGCGACGAGTATGGAATAGCCGCGCTCTGAACCGGCGCGGATTACCGCGTCGAGGATGGTCGAATAGTACGGATTGCCGATGTTCGGAGCTGCCATCAGAATCGTCCGCGCGTTGCGCAGGCGCAGCGACCGGGCGGCCTGGTTGATGGTGTAGCCGGTGGCGCTGACTGCCGCCAGAACGCGCTCACGGGTGATCTTCGACACGCGTTCGGGGCTCGACAACACCCGGCTCACGGTGGCTGCCGAAACGTTGGCTTCGCGCGCAACGTCCTGAATTGTCGGTGTTTTCCGGATAGGTACCATGGCTCGGCAGCACTCCCTCATAGCTGCCTTTCCCGCACTGCATAGATCGACCTTGACACATCCGCAAGGAATGTCTGAAACTCCTGCAATCGATTGCATTGGACTTTCGTTGGAGTTCGTGTAATCGATTACACGCTGACGGCATCGGGCGGCCCTCCCAAGAGAGAGCCCCGAGCCGCCTGAGGCAATTTCGCGAGGGGCGAGTTCGCTCCTGGGTGAACGTTGGGAGGACTACATTATGAAGCTTATTATGTCGGCAACGGCCTTGATGGCCGCTGCCCTGCTTGGCAGCACGTCTGTACGCGCCGCTGATGTTGAAGTCGTTCACTGGTGGACGTCGGGTGGCGAGCAGGCGGCTGTGTCCGTGTTCGCCAACGAGTTGGATGCCACCGGCGACAAGTGGATCGACGGCGCCATCGCGCTGGGCGAAACCGCTCGTGCTACCGTCATGCAGCGCGCCCTCGGTGGCGATCCGCCGGACGCTTCGCAGTTCAACCCGGGCCGTCAGTACGAAGAACTGATCGCTGCCGGGCTGCTGCTCGACCTGACTCCGCTTGCCGAGAGTGAAGGCTGGGCCAACTTCATCCGCCCGGCGCAGATCGCCGAGCCGTGCCTGATCGACGGCAAGTGGTGGTGTGTTCCGGTGAACATCCACATGCAGAACTGGGCCTGGGCGTCGGTCGCGGCGTTCCAGAAGGCCGGACTTGAAGTTCCGACCACCTGGGACGACTACCTGGCCGCTCTGCCCAAGCTGAAGGAAGCGGGCGTCATCCCGTTCGCCGTCGGCGGTGACGGTGGTGGCTGGCAGATTTCTCTGCTTGCCAACCAGCTCATCCTTGCCCAGCTCGGCGCTGGTCCCGTCGAGCAGGTCTGGAAAGACAAGAACCTCGAAGTCGCCGGTGGCCCGGAAGTCCTCAAGGCTTTCCAGACGCTGAAGGGTCTGGGTGAGTTTGCCGACGATGGTTCGCCGAACCGCTCGTGGGCCGACACTACCTCGCTGGTCATCCAGGGCGAAGCTGCCCTGCAGGTGATGGGTGACTGGGCTCAGGGTGAATTCCAGGTTGCCGGCCAGAAGCCGGGCGTCGACTACGCCTGTCTCCTCGGGCCGCTGGTTGCCGAGCCGAAGTATGTCCGCACCGGTGGCGACATCTTCGTGTTCTTCAAGCAGAACGATCCGGAAGTCGAGCGCGCCCAGCTCTCGCTGGCCTCGCTGATGGTGAACCCGCGCACCCAGGCGCTGTTCAACACCGCCAAGGGTTCGGCTCCGATCCGTGACGACGTCGACATGTCGCTCGCCAATGACTGCATGAAGGCAGCCATCGACGTGCTGAAGCAGGACGGCTCGGTTGTTCCCGATGCCAACCAGTGGCGCAACGAGGCCTTCACCACGGCCCAGAACGCCATCTTCTCGGACCTGATCTACAACGACGCGACCACTCCGGAAGCGGCCCAGGCGCAGTTCGTCGAACTGCTGCGTAACGCCGAGTAAACTGACATGATCTGGCGGCGGTCGGGCTTTCAGCGCCGGGCCGCCGTTCTGATCTTTGCCATCGGCTATGCGGGGATCGAGCACGAGTGACCACCATTTCTGCGACTGAACAGGAGCTCGCCGATCGCCAGCTCAAAGCGAGGGCCAGACGTCGGCGTCTGATGGGCAAACTGCCTGCCATTATCGGCACCCTGCCAATGATGATTGTGGCGATAGGCGTGTTCGTCATCGGCATCGCCTTCACGGTGGTCCTGTCGTTCACCAACACCAAGTTTTTCCTCATCAACATCGACTTCGTCGGGATGCGTCAGTACGACATCCTGTGGTCGACCCCCCGCTGGCTGCAATCGGTCGCCAATATCTGGCTCTACGGCTTCGGTCACATCGGGCTTTGCGTCGTGCTGGGCTTCCTGCTCGCGGTAGCGATGGACCAGCGCATCCGTGGCGAAGACGCATTCCGCACCATCTTCCTCTACCCCTTCGCGCTGTCGGCGGTGATCACCGGCCTCGTCTGGCAACTGATGCTTGACCCGATCTGGGGCCTGCAGGCGTACGTGCGCAGCCTCGGCTTCGCCGACTTTACCTTCGCGCCGCTCGCCAATGGCAGCACTGCGCTCTACGGCATGATCATCGCCTCCACCTGGAACGGCGTGGGCGTCACCATGGCGATCCTGCTCGCCGGCCTGCGTGGCGTTGACGAGGAGATCTGGAAGGCGGCCAAGATCGACGGCATCCCGACCTGGCGCACCTATGTCTCCATCGTCATCCCGATGATGCGCGGCGCCACCGCCACGGCGCTGGTCCTGCTGGTCGTCAACACCGTGCGGACCTTCGACATCGTCATCGCCATGACCGGCGGCGGCCCCGGCATCTCGACGCAGATGCCCGCCACCTACGTCATCGACAGCATCAATGCGCGCAACGTGGCACAGGGTACGGCCGGTGCGACGGTCATGCTGCTTCCCATTGCTGCACTGATCCTGCTGCAGGCATTCTTCCGTTGGCGCGCTGCGCGCATCAAAGCGAGGGCAGCATGAGCGCCGCCACCACATCCTACGGCGTCGAGCCATCGGGCCCGAAGCCCCGGCGCGTGACGCCAGCTCGCATCGGCATCTACGCCTTTCTCATCGTCGCGGCGATCTTCTTCCTGATCCCGCTGGCGGTGATGATCCTCACCTCGATGAAGCCCATGGACGAGATTCGCGGCGGCAACATCTTTGCCCTGCCGCTGAATCCGACGCTCGACTACTGGGTCAAGGCCTGGAGTTCGGCCTGTACCGGCCGCGACTGTAACGGCCTCGCACCCGGCTTCTTCAACTCGATGAAGATCACCCTGCTGGCCGTGCCGATCTCGATCATCCTGTCGATGCTCAACGGCTACGCGCTCAGCTTCTGGCGCTTCCGCGGTTCGGAACTGATGTTCGGCCTCCTGGTATTCGGCGCCTTCGTGCCATTCCAGGTGCTGGTCTACCCCATCATCTTCGCGCTGAGCAGTGTGAAGCTGCCCTGGGGCGGCACGCTGTTCGGCACGCTGCCGGGCATCGTCATCGTGCACTCGATCTTCGGCATGCCGATCCTGACACTGTTGTTCCGCAACTTCTTCGCCTCGCTGCCTGGAGAGTTGTTCAAGGCGGCGCGCGTCGATGGGGCGGGGTTCTGGCGCATCTTCTTCTCGGTGATGCTGCCAATGTCGGTTCCCATCACCATCGTGGCCGTCATCCTGCAGGTCACCGGCATCTGGAACGACTTCATCTTCGGCCTGGTGTTTGCCGGCCGCGAGAACCTGCCGATGACGGTGCAGCTCAACAACATCGTGCGCACCTCGACCGGTACGGTCGAGTACAGCACCAACATGGCGGCGACGATCCTCACGGGTGCCGTGCCGCTGATCGTCTACTTCGTTTCCGGCAAGTGGTTCGTCCGCGGTATTGCTGCCGGCGCCGTGAAAGGCTGAGAATGGCTACCAGCGTACAAATCAAGGACCTCTCCCTCAACTACGGCGCCGTGAAGGTGCTCGACCGGTTGAACCTCGACATCGCCGACGGCGAGTTCATCGTGCTGCTGGGGCCCTCGGGCTGCGGCAAGTCCACGCTGCTCAACTGCATCGCTGGCCTGCTCGACGTTTCCGAGGGGCAGATCCACATCTCGGGCAAGAACGTCACCTGGGAAGAGCCCAAGGACCGTGGCATCGGCATGGTGTTCCAGTCCTATGCGCTCTACCCACAGATGACGGTGGAGCGAAACCTCAGCTTCGGCCTCCGCGTGGCCGGCATGCCGAAGCCCGAGATCGAAAAGCGCGTGAAGCGTGCGTCGGAGATCCTGCAGATCGAGCCGCTACTGAAGCGCAAGCCGGTGGAACTTTCGGGCGGCCAGCGCCAGCGCGTCGCCATCGGCCGCGCCCTGGTGCGCGACGTCGACGTGTTCCTGTTCGATGAGCCGCTGTCGAACCTCGACGCCAAGCTGCGCAACGACCTGCGCGTCGAGATCAAGCGGCTGCACCAGCGGCTCAAGAACACCATGATCTACGTCACGCACGACCAGATCGAGGCCATGACGCTCGCCGACCGCATCGCCATCATGAAGAACGGCGTCATCCAGCAGCTGGCCGACCCGCACACCATCTACAACAAGCCGACGAACCTGTTCGTCGCCGGCTTCATCGGTTCGCCGTCGATGAACTTCCTCAATGGCGACCTCGCCAACGGGGCGTTCAGCACCAACGGCACGGTCGTCCCGATGGGGGCGTACGCCTTCGTCGGTTCGCCGAATGGCAAGGCGGTGCTGGGTATCCGTCCGGAACACGTCCAGGTGGGTGAGGCCGCCCGCAAGATGCCGTTCCAGTTCGAGAGCGAGATCGAGATCGTCGAGCCGATGGGCGCCGAGACCGTCGCCTGGACCTCGCTTGCCGGCCAGTCCCTGACCTTGCGCGCCGACGCTGAAGTCGACCTGCAGCCCGGCCAGAAGATCCTCGTCGGGTTCGACCCCGCACGCGGTTCGGTGTTCAACGCTGAGAGCGGCAACCGCATCTAGACCAAAGTACCGCTGCGGGCGCGTGGAGGCGCGGCCGGAGCCGGTGTAAAAAGCCCAACCCAATCGGAAGCCACCCGCCCGGGAATCCCCGGCGCGGGTGCTTTACCGCAAAGAGGCCAGTCCAATGGATTTCTCGTTTCAGCTCTACAGTGCCCGCAATTTTCCGCCGCTCGACAGTGTCCTCGGCCGCCTGAGCCATTTTGGCTACAAGCAGGTCGAAGGCTTCGGCGGGCTTTACGCCGAGGCCGACACACTCGCCGCCGCGCTCGAAAAGTACGGCCTGACCATGCCGACCGGCCATTTCGGCCTCGCACAGTTGCTCGATACCGACACGGCGCTGAAGACCGCCGAGACGCTGGGGATAAAGTATCTCTACTGCCCGGCCATCCCGAAGGAAGAGCGGCTCAATCAGCCGGAATCCAAGTGGGTCGAACTCGGCGAAACCCTGGCGAAGCTCGGCGAGGCGTTCCGCAAGCGCGGCTTCGGCTTCGGCTGGCACAACCACGATTTCGAGTTCCAGCCGCTGCCCAACGGCAAGCTGCCGATGGACATCCTGCTCTCGACCGCCGCCCACAACGAGTGGGAAATGGACGTGGCCTGGGTGGTGAAGGGCGGGCAGGATCCGCTGACCTGGATCAAGAAATACGGCGCTCGCATTAATGCGGTCCACGTCAAAGACATCGCGCCCGCCGGCCAGAATGCCGACGAGGATGGCTGGGCCGATGTGGGCCACGGCACGCTCGACTGGCAGGCTCTGCATGACGCCATCAACACCGGCACCAATGCCCGCTATTGGGTGATGGAGCACGACAATCCCGCCGACGTCGATCGCTTTGCCAGCCGCTCGCTGGCCGCGGTCAACGCCTGGAAGTAACTCGGAGGAGTATTCTCATGGATATCGGTTTCCAGCTTTACAGCGCCCGCAACTATCCGCTGGCCGACGTGCTGAAGAAGGTCGCAGCGCTCGGCTACACCCAGGTCGAGGGCTACGGCGCGCTCTACGCCAACCCCGATCCGGCGGCGCTGAAGGCGCTGCTCGACCAGAACGGCCTCACCATGCCGACCGCCCACATTTCACTGGGCGATCTCGAGGATACGAGCAAGACGCTGAAGCTCGCCGAGACGCTGGGCATCAATGTGGTGGTTTGCCCCTGGCTGGCCCCGCACGAGCGTCCGCTGTCGGCGAGTGGCTGGCAGAAGTTCGGCGAAAAGCTGCAGAAGATCGGCAAGCCGTTCCAGGATGCCGGCCTCGGTTTCGGCTACCACAACCACGATTTCGAGTTCGTCAGCTACGACGGCCGCTTCGGCATGGACTATCTGCTCGAGGCCGCTCCGGCCGTCGCCTGCGAAGCTGACGTCGCCTGGATCGTCCGCGGTGGCGCTGACCCGGCTGCATGGCTCGAAGCCAATGGCGACCGCATCATCGCCGTGCACGTGAAGGATATCGCCCCCGCCGGCACTGCCGATGACGAGGGCGGCTGGGCCGATGCCGGCCACGGCACCATCGACTGGAAGTCGCTCTGGCCGATCATCCGCAACAAGACCCGGGCCGGCTACTTCATTGCCGAGCACGACAACCCCAACGATATCGATCGCTTCGCGTCTCGTGCGATCGCCACCATCAAAGCCCTCGGAGCCTGATCATGGCAAAAGTCTATGGCGTCGGCATCATGGGTGCCGGCAATATCTCGGCCGCGTACCTGCGTCTCGCGCCCCTGTTCAAGAACCTCGAAGTCCGCGCCGTCGCCGATGTGATCCCGGAGGCCGCGAAGAAGCGCGCCACCGAATACAATGTCGCGGCGCAGACCCCGGACGAACTGCTGAAGAACTCCGAGCTCGACGTGATCGTGAACCTCACGGTTCCGGCCGCGCATTTCTCGGTCAGCAAGGACATCCTCTCGTCCGGCAAGCATGCCTATTCCGAGAAGCCATTCGTGCTCTCGGTCGAAGAGGGCATTCAGCTCAAGGCGCTGGCCGACGAGCATGGCCTCAAGGTCGGCTCCGCCCCCGATACGTTCCTCGGTGGCGCGCACCAGCAGGCCCGCTCGATCATCGAAAGCGGCCAGCTCGGTCGGATCGCCTCGGGCACCATGCATGTGATGAGCCGCGGCATGGAGCATTGGCATCCCAACCCGGATTTCTTCTTCCAGCCCGGCGGCGGCCCGATCCTCGATCTCGGCCCGTACTACGTTACCAACCTCATCAACATGGCCGGCCCGATCAAGCGCGTCTCCGCCTTCACCAGCATGGCGCGCACCGAGCGCGAAGTGACCGCCGAGGGGCCGTTCAAGGGCACCTTCGTCAAGGTGGGCACGCCGACGACCATCCACGCGATTCTCGAACTGCACTCGGGCGCCATCGTCACGCTCGGCACCAGCTGGGACGTAGCGAGCCACGGCCACCACAATATCGAGCTCTACGGCACTGAAGGTTCGGTCTACGTGCCCGATCCGAACTTCTTCAATGGCGACGTGACGATCACCGATCGCGCTGGCACCAAGGAGAAAGTGACGCCGTGGGATCACCCGTTCGGGGTCGCCAACCAGGACCTCGACAAGCCAAACCCGCGCGCCAACTACCGCAATGCCGGGTTGTCGGACATGCTGACCGCCGCCGAAACCGGCCGCCACGCGCGTTGCGACCTCGACGTGGCGCTGCACGCCGTCGATGTGATGACCTCGATCCTCAAGGCCGGCGAGACCGGTCAGGTGATCACCCTTTCGACCACCTGCGAACGCCCGGCGCCGCTCGGCCCGGACGAAGCCCGCGCCATGCTGCGCTGAGCCAGACACTTCAGCAAACAGAGCAGGGGCCCGGGAGCAATCCCGGGCCTTTCCTATTCAGCGGCCGGCCGGGCGGCCAACGCCGCAGCCCAGAAACAGACCACGATGACCACCGCCACCACCAGCATGGCGATGAGCGTGCCGGTATAGCCACCGGTGGCAAGCATGATCCAGGCGGCGGCCAGCGGCCCGACGGCGCGGGCGAGCAGCATGCACGCGCTGATGGCGCCCGAAATTGCTCCGTAGCCCTCGCGTGAGATCATTTCGGGAATGACGATGCCGCGCACGATGGTCATGACGCCGGTGCCGATGGCGTAGATGACAGTCGCAAGGCTAGCGACCCAGAGCTGGTTCGGGCCGAAGAGCAGCACCAGTACGCTCACCGGGAAGCACAGCACCACCACCGCCCCAAGCTGCGCTCCGGTGACCTTCGGTGCAAACAGGCTGATCAGCAGGCGGCCGCCGACCTGCGCCGGTCCGATCAGCGCGATCGCGAAGACGATCCCGGTAGGGTCGAGGCCCCGCTGCTGGAACAGCGGATAGAGGTGATAGGTCAGTGCCGAGAAGAACACGGCGAAGGCAGCGAAGGACGCTGAAAGTGCCCAGAACACCGGCTTTTTGAGTGCAGCCAGCAGCGCCCCGTTGCGGCCCTTTCCGGCGGAATGCGTCGGCCGGTACTGGTCCCGGCGCGAGTCGATGACGAGGAGATAGAGCCCGGCGCAGATCACGATATTGATGAGCCCGAGCACCTGAAGCGCCCCGCGCCAGCCCACATGCGCAAGCAGAAACTCGACCAGCGGGAAGAATACCGTTGAAGCGAACCCCGCCCAGAGCGTCAGCGCGGTGATGCCCGAGCGGGCATAGAGTGGTCCGGCCCGGCGTGCGATCACCGCGAACGCTGGCTCGTAGAGCGTCGCGGCCTGCATCGCGCCGATACCGCCGACGAAGACGTAGAACCAGAGCAGATCGGCCACCATGCTCCAGCCGACCAGCAGCAGCCCGGCCAGCAGCGCCCCTCCGGCCATCACCCAGCGTCCGTGTCCACGATCGATCGCGCTCCCCGCTGGGACAGCCACGAGGGCAGAGAGCAGCATCCCCGCCGTGGCGGCGCCGTAGAGTTCCGTGCTGCTCCAGCCGAGATCCTTCTCCATAGCCACCGCGATCTGCGGAAAGCTGTAATAGAGCGAACCCCACGAACAGATCTGGGCAATGCCGAGGCCGGTGATGAACGGGCTGGAACCCTTCAAGGGAACCAGCGGGGCAGGAGCGTTGGACATCGGGAGCAGGACTCGGTCGGGCAACGCACGCTTGCTACGCCAATCCGTTCGCCGTCGCCACAGCGGCCAGCGCACGGCTGCCGGGCATTTGCGGTGCAAACCCCGTTCTAAATGACGGCGGGCCAGCTGCCGGAGTGTCAAACCTTACCAAGCCGACGCAACCGGCGCTCAAATCCGCATCAATTGCGGTCACCCGCCGATACCTCGCTCAAAGCGTGGATGAACGAGTTTCAGGCCTTCTCCAAACGACGGGAGTTTCCTATGGCTTCGAGCGCGACAGCATTGCGGATGATCATGACCGATCCGATCAACGAAGCGCTGATACTCTATACCGGCTTCGGCAACTCGCCGTTCCCGCGCGCCAAGACGCCTTCGCTCGTGGCCCGCTACGGCGACACAGCGGCAGCGGAGCTGAAGCAGCGGATCGTCGGGCTGCTCGAGGAACTGCAGCAGCCTGTCGAAGGTCTGGAAAAACGCTCGAAGAAGAGCGTCACCGAACGCGCCATCGAGCAACTCTCACCCCGCCATCCCGAACTCGACGAGTCGGGGCTCAAGGCGCTGGCCTGGACATACTCGTTCGGCCTGCGCTGACAATCGGCGCGATCCATCGTTCGAAATTAGCGAACACTGCGTTCCGGAACCTTTGAGATTCCGGCGCTCGGATGGCCAAATCACGCAATCTCGCTCGCGTGGGGCCGGCAGAATCGATTTCCTACAGGTCTGTACTCCGGTTACACGCGTGTAACCCAGTGTCGCCGTTGTGCTCCTGCTTCATCGGCGTGCCTGCTTGCGGAACTGGGGTAAGGGCACTTATTTCGCCCCAGTAACATTTTGATACTGGAGTGCAGCAAATGTCCAAACCCAAAATCGGCATCATCATCAGCTCGACCCGCCCGACCCGCTTCGGCGAGAAGCCGGCCCAGTGGATCCTCGAGCACGCCAAGGCGCGCGCCGACATCGACGCCGAGCTGATCGACCTGCGCGATTTCCCGCTCCCGCTGTTCGATGCCCCGGCTTCGGACTTCTGGATGCCGACCCCGAACGAGGTTGCCGCCAAGTGGCAGGCCAAGCTCAACGAATTCGACGGCTACATCATTGTCACCGCCGAGTATAACCGCTCGATCACCGGTGCGCTGAAGAACGCCATCGACTGGGCCTACAAGCCCTTCATGAAGAAGGCCGTGGCCTATGTCGGCTACGGTTCGGTCGGCGGCGCCCGCGCCATCGAGCACCTGCGCAACATCATGGTCGAACTACAGGCCGTCTCGGTCCGTCACGCCATCCACATCGGCGGCTCGGATTTCGTGCCGATCATGTTCGGCCAGAAGACCTGGGAAGAGACCGCTCCGCGCTTCGACGCGTTCGTTCCCGAAGTGCTCGACAACCTCGTCTGGTGGACCAACGCCACCAAGACCGCCCGCGACGCCGACGCTGCCAACGCTACCAAGGCTGCCTGATCCAGTTTCCGGGGTCTTCTCCTTTCGCAACCCCGGACAGACGGGAGCGGCGCGCCCCTTCGCGCCGCTCCTTTTCATTCGCTGCTCACCAATCGACGCCAACCGCATTGCGCTTATGCATCCGCAAGGGCAGTTTGTCGTTGAGTGCCGAGGGTGAGCGGGTGTATTGAGCCGCCCACCCGATAACCGGGTGAGCACAGCGCATATGACGCAGACCACTACGTCCGGCACGCACGCAGCCGGCGCTGCGACGGCCACAGAAAACGGCCACGCGAAGAAGAACCTCCCGATCCTCGTCCTCGGAGCTCTCGGGGTCGTCTACGGCGATATCGGTACGAGCCCGATCTACGCTTTCCGCCAGGCCATGTCGGTGCGCCCCGGCGCCGCCGGCACGGAAGCCGAAGTGCTCGGGTTGCTCTCGCTCATCGTCTGGGCGCTGACGCTGACCGTCACCATCAAGTACATCTTCTTCGTCACGCGCGCCGACAACAAGGGCGAGGGTGGCACGCTGTCACTGATGTCGCTCGCCAAGTCGGGCGTTGCCAAGGGCGGCTGGATCACGGCGCTCGGCGTCATCGGTGCCGCGTTGTTTTTCGGCGATGCCATCATCACCCCGGCCATTTCGGTGCTCTCTGCCGTCGAGGGCGTGAAGCTGGTTGCGCCGCAGTTCTCGAACTGGGTGGTGCCGATCACGGTGGTGATCATCATCGGGCTGTTCGGGGTGCAGCGCTTCGGTACCGCCAAGGTATCAACGGTGTTCGGGCCGGTGATGGCGGTCTGGTTCCTCACGCTGGGGATCACCGGAATCATCCATATCATCGACAAGCCCGAGATTCTTCTTGCGCTGAACCCCGCCTACGGCGTGGGCTTCCTGTTCACCCACATGGGCATCGCGCTCATCGTCATCGGCGCCATTTTTCTCGCCATTACCGGCGCTGAGGCACTCTATGTCGATCTGGGGCATTTCGGCCGGCGGCCGATCGTGGTGGCGTGGTTCATCCTCGTCTTTCCCTGCCTGCTGCTCAACTATTTCGGGCAGGGTGCCTTCGTGCTGTTCCATGGCATCGAGAATACGTCCGATCCATTCTTCCAGATGCAGCCCGACTGGTTCCTGATGCCGTTCGTGGTGCTGGCGACACTGGCGACGGTCATCGCCAGCCAGGCGGTCATCTCGGGGACCTACAGCCTCGCGCAGCAGGCCATCGCGCTCAATTTCCTGCCGCGCATGACGGTGCAGCACACCTCGGATACGCAGTCCGGCCAGATCTACATGCCGCAGGTCAACACGCTACTCATGGTGCTGGTCCTGCTGCTGGTGGTGTCGTTTGGCAGTTCGGCGGCGTTGTCTAACGCCTACGGCATCGCGGTCAGCGGAGTGATGCTGGTCACCGGCGTGCTGCTCGCCGTCGTCATGTGGCGCCGGTGGAACTGGTCGCCGATCGTGGTTCTGCTGGTAATCGTGCCGTTCCTGATCCTCGACAGCGCGTTCTTTGCCGCCAATGTCATCAAGATCCTGCAGGGTGGCTGGGTACCCGCGGTTGCCGCCGCAGCGGTCGCTGGCACCATGGGTATCTGGATCGCCGGCCGCCGCCGCCTCAGCGAGAAGACCCGTCGTGACGAGGTGCCGCTTGAGTTCCTGGTCGAGAACCTCTCGAAGAAGCGCCCGACCATCGTGCCGGGCACGGCAATCTTCCTCACCTCCGACATCGAGGGGGCGCCGACGGCGCTGCTGCACAGCCTGAAGCACTACAAGGTGCTGCACGAACAGAACGTCATCCTCACGGTCTTCACCTCCGACCGTCCACGGGTCGCCGATGACGAGAAGGTGCGCATCGAGGCTTACAACGACCTGTTCTATCGGGTGGTGGTGACCTTCGGCTACATGGAGACGCCGAACATCCCGAAGGCGCTGGCGCTGGCCCGCAAGCTCGGCTGGAAGTTCGACATCATGAGCACATCGTTCTTCCTGTCGCGCCGGGCCCTGAAGCCGTCGCCGAAGCGAGGGCTCATGCGCTTCGGCGACCGGTACTTCATCGCACTGGCCCGAAACGCCACCGATGCAACGGAGTACTTCCACATCCCGACCGGTCGCGTGGTTGAAATCGGCACGCAGGTAGTGATCTAGTCGCCCCGCAACCAGGGACGGCCTGTGAAATCACTGGACATCGCAATTGCCGGCGCCGGGCCAGGCGGACTTGCGGCCGCATTGTTCCTCAGCCGTGCCGGTCATCGGGTGAGGCTGGTCGAACGCTTCGATCGCCCGCAACCCGTCGGCTCCGGCCTGATGCTGCAGCCGACGGGCCTTGCCGCGTTGCAGGCGCTAGGGCTTTATCCTGCCATGCGACAGCTCGGCGCGCCAATCGACCGGCTGGTCGGTACCGACGCGAAGTCCGGCCGCACGGTACTGGAGGTCGGCTATGGGCCGCTCGGGCCCGGTGTTCAGGCGCTGGGCGTCCACCGCTCGGCGCTGTTCGGGGTGCTGCATGATGCCGCAAGCGCGGCAAAGCTGCCGATCCGCAGTGGCTTCACGGTCACCCAGTTGCAGCGCGACCAGGGCAAGAGCTGGCTGCTGTCGCCCCAGGGGCTTGAAGGACCGTTCGACCTCGTGGTCGATGCGCTTGGAGCCCAGTCGCCGCTGAAGCCGTTTGCCCGCTTGCCGGGCAAAGTGCGACCGCTCGAGTACGGCGCCATCTGGGGCACCACCCCGTGGACCGATGCCGGCTTCGATCGCCACGCGCTGACCCAACGCTACCGCGCCTCGAGCGTGATGATCGGCGTCTTGCCGATCGGCCGCACCGCGCCGGGCGGCCCCGACCTTGCGGCGTTCTTCTGGAGCCTGAAGCCGGCCGATCACGCGGCTGTCGTGCAGCGCGGCTTTGGGGCCTGGCGCCAGACGGTCGAAGCGCACTGGCCGGCGGTCGCGCCACATCTCGATGCTCTCGGCAGCTTCGAACAGATGACGCTGGCGCGCTACCAGCACCATACTTTGCCGGTGCCTGCCGGCAATGGCATCGCCTTCATCGGCGACAGCGCCCATTCGACCAGCCCGCAACTGGGGCAGGGTGCCAACATGGCGCTGCTCGATGCCGCGTCACTCACGGCGGCGATCGGCGTGGCCGACAGTCTCGACGAAGCGCTTGAGCGCTATGCCACGACGCGGCGCTGGCACGTGCGGCTCTACCAGTTGCTGTCGCTGACGCTGACGCCGTTCTACCAGTCCGACAGCGCCCTCATGCCCATGCTGCGCGATCTGCTGGTCGGCAGCGTGGCGCGGGTGCCGCCCATGCCACGGCTGCTGGCCGGCATGGTCGCCGGGCAGTTGTTGAATCCGCTCAGGGCCATCGGGCTCGATCCTCTCCGTCTGCGTGAAGTGCCATGAGCGTGCATGTGCTCATCGTCGGCGCCGGTGGCGTGTTCGGTTCGCGGCTCGCAAGGCTGCTGGCACGGCGCGGCAGCTATCGCCTCAGCCTCGGCGGACGGACGGAAGCGCGGGTCGTCCCGCTGCAGCGTGAGCTGCGCGCGGCCCATCCGGACGGCGAGTTCGCCTACGTCCATATCGACCGCGAGCAGGCGAGCCCGGAACGGCTCAAGGAGATCGGCTGCGCCATCGTGGTCGACTGCTCGGGGCCGTTCCAGCTCTCGGGCACCAGGCTCGTCGAGGCGGCGATCGGCGCGCGGGTGCATTATCTCGACCTTGCCGACTCGCGCGCTTTCGTGACCGGTATCGGCCGGTTCGACAGCGCGGCTCGCGCCGTGGGCATAGCGGTGTTTTCGGGCGCCAGCTCCACGCCGGCCCTCAGTCATGCCGTGCTCGACACTCTCACCAGCGCGTGGCTGTCGATCGACAGCGTCGATGTCGCCATCGTCCCCGGCAACCGCACGCCGAAAGGCCGCTCGGTCATCGACGGCATCCTGAGCTGGGTCGGGCAGCGGGTGCAGGTGTTCCGCGATGGCAGCTGGCAGGAGGCGCGCGGCTGGAGCAGGCCGCGCCCGATCGCCATCGAGGGGCTGCGGCCGCGCCGTGCCTATCTCGCCGACGTACCGGACCTGACTCTGTTGCAACACCGCTATCAGACGCGGGTTCGCGCCGGGTTCGACGCCGGCATGGAGCTGGGCCTGCTCAACCGGCTCATCAGCCTTGCCGGGCTGCTGGTGCGCTGGCGGCTGGTCAAGTCGGCGCGCGTGGTTGGCGGGCTCGGCAACTGGGTTGCCAGCAAGCTCGATCGCTTCGGCAGCGACGAAGGCGGCATGCTGGTCGAGGCGGCAGGGCAGGATGCGCGTGGCGACACGCGTGTCTCCCGCTGGTCGCTGAAGGCGTCAAAGGGCGATGGCCCCTATGTTCCGGTCATCCCGGCTGCTGCGCTGGTCGAGGCACTGGCGGCGGGCCGGGGAATTCGCGCCGGCGCCCGGCCGGCCGCGGGCGAACTGTCACTCGATCAGGTCCGCCCGTGGTTCGATGGGCTCGCGCTCGACATCAAGATGCTGTCCTACCGGGGGGAGAAGCCGCTCTACCGCCGCATCATGGGCGAGGGGTTCGACAGGCTGCCGGAGGTCACGCGCCGCCTGCATCGCGGCCGCCCCGCCGTCATCGCCATTGGCGAGGCCGAGGTGACGCCGGCAACGACCATGCTGGGGCGCCTCGTCGCCCGGACCTTCGGCCTGCCGGGCGTCGCGGGCAGGGTGCCGGTGCGGGTGGTGATCGAAAGCCGCGACGGCCGCGAGCAATGGACCCGGTTCTTTGGCGACAGCCCGATGCGATCGATAATGACCGCCGTGCCCGGCAACCTGATCGAGGAGCGCTTCGGTCCGTTCAGCTTGCGCATGCGGCTGGTACCGAAGCCCGGCGGCCTCGACATGGAGCGGGTTTCCGGCCGCCTGTGGGGCGTGCCCCTGCCGGGGTTCCTGCTGCCGCAGGTGCGCGCCACCGAACGGGTCGACGAGTATCGGCGCCACGCCTTCGATGTGGAAATCGCGGCACCGCTGGCGGGCCGGCTGTTGGCTTACAAGGGTTGGCTGGCAATCTGACCGCTTACTTCGGCATGTCGGGGCAAAGATACGGCACCGTCGCCGCAACGTATTTCTGCTCCTGCGCGCCGCCGATCAGCTTGAAGTTCAGCACCAGTTCGGCGTCCGAGAGAGAGACGATGTCGGCGGCAATATCCATGCCGTCCTCGTTCCACTTGAGCGCCGTGTCCGAGGTCAGCTCCCAGGTGTCGAGCCGATGCGTCTCCCAGCAGCTGTCCTGCACCAGCGTGCCGTCGGAGAGGAAGATCTTCATCCCGCCGGGCAACCCACCCTCTTCGGCACGGGTCCAGACACGGTTCGTCAGGCCGGACTTGGACGTCTTCGAGCCGACCGCCGATTTGGTCGCTGTCTCTTCGGCGAAGGCGGGGAGGCAGGCTGTAGACCCGACGCCCCACATGGCGAGCAGCGCGAAAAGGGCGGCTTTGCTGGTCATTCGGGAGGCTCCGTTTGGCTGCGGCGGAAGTGGTGAGCAAATCGCCCGGGCGCAAGTGTCGCCCCGCCATCGCGGCGAAATTCAGTCCGGCCTCCACGAAAGGCGGAGGCCGGAGCCGTCGTCAGGCGGGCTGGCGGATGCCGAGCGCGCGATCCTTGTCGCGAATGCGCAGCCGCGCCTGCTTGGGCCACAGGTCATACTCGGCGCCGTCGAGGGCATGGTGCGCATGCACCGGCCAGTTCGGGTCCTCGAGCGCTCCGCGGGCCAGTGCCACGAGGTCGGCCTCGCCGTTCGCGAGAATGCTCTCGGCTTCCTCGGGGGTGTTGATCAGGCCCACGGCGATGGTCGGAATGCCGGTTTCGCGGACAGCCCTGGCGAACGCCACCTGGTATAGCGGAGCGGCCTTCAGCCCATAGGTCGCGACGCCGCCCGAGGAGCAGTGGATCGCATCGACGCCGCGCGCCTTCAATTCCTTCGCCAGGACCTGCGAATCCTCCACCGTCCAGCCGCCTTCGGCGCCGTCGGTGGTGGAAATGCGCATCAGCAGCGGCTTGTGCTTGGGCCAGACGGCGCGCACGGCGTCAGTGACTTCCAGCGCGAACCGCATGCGGTTCTCGAGGTTGCCGCCGTAGCTGTCGGTGCGCTTGTTGGCGATGGGCGACAGGAACTGGTTGATCAGGTAGCCGTGTGCGCCATGAATTTCGACCACATCGAACCCGGCCTCGTCGGCCCGGCGCGTCGCATCGGCGAAATCCTGGATGGTCTGCCTGATGCCGGCTTCGTCGAGCGCCGTCGGCACCTGGTAGACGTCGAGCTGCTCGGGGTTGTGGCTGATGGCGCTCGGCGCCACCGGCATCCAGTGCTCGAAGCCGTACGCGGCGCGATCCGCCTCGCTTTCGTTGAAGCCGCCGCGCCACCAGATCGGCGTCGAGGCCTTGCGGCCGGCATGGGCCAGCTGGATGCCAGCCGCCGAGCCTTCATCGTGCAGGAAATCGACGATGCGCTTCAGCGGCGCGATCTGCCCGTCTTCCCAAAGCCCGAGGTCGCCGTAGGAGATGCGGCCCTCCGGGTTCACGCCGGTCGCTTCGAGGATGACGAGGCCGAAGCCGCCGAGCGCGAAGCGGCCCAGATGCACGAAATGCCAGTCGTTGGCGTAGCCGTGCTTTGCCGTGTACTGGCACATCGGCGCAACCACGGTGCGGTTGCGGAGGGTCAGGTCACGCAGGGTATAGGGAGAGAAGAGCTGGGACATTAGCCGTCTGCTGCTTGGGGAAGGTGGCGCGAATGTGCACACTTGCCCTTCCATCGGCAAGTGCCGATGAACGAAAGTCTGGCCTGCGTTCGACCCAGTCAGTCGGTAACGGTGTATCGGGTGACCCCGCCAGCCGCGACGCTCATCCGCTGGCGGGCCTCCCCGACCCCGAACGTGCCAGCATCCACGTCCCAGCAGCCGGCGGATACGGTCCACTGGTATGACCCACCCGACGGAATTGCCAGCCCCTCTGGCAGGCGGTTGAGACCGTAGGTCGAGGCGTTGCAGTTCGAGATCAGCACGGCGTTCAACTGGTTGGAGGTAGCGTTGAGCACTTCGATTGTCCCGGTAGACGTCCCTGGCTCGACCAGGTCTCCGCCGGTAATCCAGGCATCCCCTGAGCACGCAGCCAGCGGCACGACGAAGAGCATCGCGGCAAGTCCGCGATAGATATTCAGCATAGCCTAGACCCCCGATGCGCCGCAGCAGCCGCGACGACTTCCCCAACTGGATCGATTGCTAACAGAGACCCAACGGCGTCTCAATGCTGAGACGTTCGTGGGGAAGATGTCCTTGGGGCAGGAGTGAATATGTTCAGGCAGCCTGAACGCGCCGGTGTCCGGAGACCTCCGAGCCCGCCTCGCGCGGCAGCATCAGCAGTTGCAGCGAGGCCAGAATGCACATGGCCCCCACCACGATGAAGGCGATGCGGAAATCGGTCAGGTCGAGGGCGGGGGTGCCGCGCACCACCTGCGAGACGTTGAGGATGGCGGCCGCCAGCGCTACGCCGAACACCATCGAAATCTGCTGGAACATGCTCGACAGCGTCGAGGCGGAGCCACGCTTTTCGCCATCCACATCGGCGAAGGCGAGCGTCGCCAGCGCCGTGAATTGCATCGATCGGGTCAGTCCGGCGACGAACAGTATTGCGAAGGTCAGCGGGTAGGCAGTGTCGGCGCCGAGGAAACCGCACACGATGATCGCCAGTCCGGCGAGCGCGCCGTTGACGGTGAGGATGCTGCGGAAGCCGAAGCGACGCAGGATCGGCGTCGTCACCGTCTTCATCAGCAGGTTGCCGAGAAAGTAGACCAGCACCAGCCCGCCGGCCGCCAGCGGATCGAGCCCGAAGCCGACCTGGAACATCAGCGGCAGCAGGAACGGGGTGGCGTTGATGGTGAGGCGCAGCACGGCGCCGGCCAGCGCCTCCGAAGCGGCAAAGGTCGGGATGCGAAGGGTGCCGAGGTCGAGCAGCGGATGGCTGGCGCGCCTGAGCCGCAGGACCGCACCCACGCCGACCACCAGCCCGAGCCCTCCGAGCCCCAGCGCGAGCGGCAAGGACAGTGTCCCCTGTGCCAGCCCCTCGAAGCCATAGAGCAGCGCCGCGAGGCTGATCCCGGTCAGCACGAAACCCGCCCAGTCGAAGGGGCGATCCTTCGAGCCCGTGTCGGCCGGGATGATCCGCGCCACCAGCAGCATGCCGGCAATACCGAGCGGCACGTTGATCAGGAAGTTCCAGTGCCAGCTGACATAGGTGGTGAGGAAGCCGCCAATCGCCGGCCCGACCACCGGCGCGAACAGGGCAGGCCAGACCGTCAGGCCGATGGCCTGCACGATCTCGGATTTCTGCACGCTGCGCAGCACGATGACGCGTCCGATCGGGAACATCAGCGCCCCACCCGCGCCCTGCACGATGCGGGCGATGACGAACTGCGTCAGGTCGGTCGCGAGGCCGCAGGCCAGCGATGACACCGTGAACACCAGCATGGCGAGGAGAAACACCCGCCGCGCCCCGAACCGGTCGGACAGCCAACTGGCACTCGGGATCACCACCGCCGCCATCAGCATGTAAGCGGTGATGCCGATGCTCATATCGAGCGTCGCGACGCCGAAATCACGCGCCATGACGGGCAGGGCGGTGACGATGATCACGCCATCGAGGATCTGCATGAACATCGATGCGGCAACGACGAGCGAGACGTTGCGGGAGTGGGCGGAGAAGGTGTGGGACATCGGCCTGGCAGAGATCGTTAGTACCCTATCTATACACCCCGGCGCCGCGGCGTAGGCGAAAATCGTGGTCCGACAAACGTCGTAGCGGGAAATTCGAAATACTGACGCGCCAACGGCTTGCTACCGGGCCGCGACAAGGGTTTTCTGTCACCCGCATCACTTTTCGGATTCCGGTTTCCGCCATGCCATTCTTCGACCTGCCGCAAGACAAGCTTGTCAGCTATCGCTCGAGCACAGCCGCTCCCGCCGATTTCGACGCCTTCTGGCAGGCGACGCTCGGCGAGGCGCGCCAGCATCCGCTCGACGCGGTGTTCACGCCGCTCGACTACGGCCTCGATGCGTTCGAGATATTCGACGTCACCTTCTCGGGCTTCGGTGGGCACCGGATCAAGGGCTGGTACATCAAGCCGGCCGGCAGCGAACCCTCCGGCACGGTGGTGAAGTATATCGGCTACGGCGGCGGTCGCGGCTTCCCGCACGAGCATCTGCTGTGGCCGGCAACCGGTCGCGCCGTGTTCGTCATGGATACGCGCGGGCAGGGCAGCAGCTGGTCGGTCAGCGACACCGCCGATCCGATCGGTTCCGATCCGGCGCACCCGGGCTTCATGACGCGCGGTATCACTGACAAGTCGTCCTACTACTACCGGCGTGTCTACACCGATGGCGTGCGTGCCATCGAGGCGGTGCTGACCCGTCCCGAGACGAAGGCTGACAAGCTGGCAGTGGTGGGCGGCAGCCAGGGTGGCGGTATCGCCATTGCCGTGGCCGGGCTCGAGCCGAAGGTGAAGGCGGCGATGCCGGACGTCCCCTTCCTCAGCGATTTCCGCCGTGCCATCGGCCTCACCACCCGCGACCCCTACAGCGAAATCGTCCGTTACCTGACGGTGCATCGCGGCGGCGCCGAGACGATCTACGAGACGCTGAACTATTTCGACGGCATCCACTTCTCGGCCCGCGCGAAGATGCCGGGCCTGTTCTCGGCCGGCCTGATGGACGACGTCTGCCCGCCCTCGACCGTCTACGCGTCCTACAATGCCTGGGGCGGCGACAAGGCGATCGAGGTCTACACCTTCAACAACCACGAGGGCGGCGGCGTCTTCCAGGATCGCGCGCAGGTCCTCTGGCTGAAGAAGACCTTCGGCTAACACCTAACGCTGTTACCCGGCGAGCGTGTCGACCTTGCGCAGCGCCGGGAACAGCCGTGCCCACATGAGCACGACGGCGATGGTGCCGATGCCGCCGACGGCAACCGCCATCACCGGGCTCATGACGCCCGCCGAAATGCCAGCCCGGAATTCGCCGAGCTGGTTGGAGGTGCCGATGAACAACGAGTTCACGGCGTTCACCCGGCCACGCATATGGTCGGGGGTGAGCAGTTGCACCAGCGACGAGCGCACCACGACGCTCACCGTATCGGCGGCGCCGAGGATCAGCAGCATCAGCACCGACAGCCAGATAGCCGTCGAGTAGGCGAAGACGATCGTCGCGACGCCGAACACGCCGACGGCCCACAGCATCTTCAACCCAACCTTGTGGCTCAGCGGGAAGCGCGCCAGCAGCAGTGACATCGCCACCGCGCCTATAGCCGGGGCCGTGCGCAGCAATCCCAGCGCCCACGGTCCCGCATCGAGGATATCGCGCGCATAGATCGGCAGCAGCGCGGTCGCGCCGCCCAGCAGCACGGCGAACATGTCGAGCGAGATCGAACCCAGCATCACCGGCTTCGACCAGATGAAGGCCACGCCCGCGAACACCGACTCGAAGGTGATCGGCGCCCGCGGCGGCATTTTCGCCGGCCGCTCGATCCGCACTACATTGTAGCTGGCGCCGAGGAATGCGGCTGCGGCGGCCGCGAACGGCACGAGGTCGCCGAAACCGTAGAGCAGCCCGCCGAGCGCCGGCCCGATCACCAGCGCGGTCTGCATCACCGAGGTCGAGGTGGCGACGGCCTGGGTCAGTTGCGCCTGCGGCACGATGCCCGGCAGCAGCGCTGCCATGGTGGGGCGCTCGAACGCCGCGGCGGCACCCATCACCGCGACCGCGACGAAGATCGCCCAGATCGGCAACCAGTCCTGCCAGACGCCGATCGCCACGATCACCATGGTCGCCGCCTGCAGCCACTGGCACACCAGCGCGATGATCCGGCGGTCGAACTGGTCGGCAACCTGTCCGGCAACCAGCGTCAGCACCAGCATCGGCAGGAACTGGAACAGCCCGACGAGGCCGAGGTCGAAGGGGTTGCGCGTCGTGTCGTAAACCAGCCAGCCAACGGCCACTGCCGACCCCTGAAACCCCATCGACGACAGGGCGCGGGAGAACAGGAAGTGCCGGAACGACGGGAGCTTTACGACGTGGGGCGGGGCGGGAGCAGCGGCGGTGGTGGTCATTGTGACATCGGGATGACAGGTCCGACCGGGCGCGGCAAGCCGCCGCACCTCATCAAAAGGTGCTAGCTCCACCGAGCGCGAGAGGTCCGCCGACCTCGAATTCCGCTTGCGCCGAACCGTACGTTACGGTACGCCGGCGCCACTCAGGCGGCGCCCGGTTTGTAAGGCGGCTGCTGTTCAACCACTGGATCACCTCTTGGCCGTCACCGCCCACAGCGAGGAAACGTTCACGCCGCGCCAGCAGCAGGTGCTGACCGCGGCGCTCGACCTGCTGGTCGAGCAGGGCGACCGGCTGACCATGACCTCGGTGGCGCGCCGCGCGTCGTGCTCCAAGGAAACGCTCTACAAGTGGTTCGGCGATCGCGATGGGCTGCTGACCGCTACCGTGCAATGGCAGGCCGCCAAGGTGAAGGCGCCGCATGTCGACCGCTATCGGCTCGACGCCGCGTCGCTGCGCGCCAGCATCGAGCAGTTCGCGCGCGACCTGCTCGGCACCATCGTCGGCGAAGTGTCCGTCACCCTCAACCGGCTCGCCGTGACCCACGCGGCCGGCGATGATAGCGGGCTCGGTGCGATCGTGCTCGAGAACGGGCCTCTCGCCATCCGCAAGCGGCTCAAGCCGGTGCTCGAGGCTGGGCGCGACGCCCGCCTGCTGCGCTTCGACAGTTCCGAGGAGGCCTATCGCAGCTTCTTCGGCCTCGTGGTCCGCGACGTCCAGATCCGCCTGCTGCTCGGGGAGGACATCCATCCCTCCGAGACCGAGGTGGGCAAGGAAGCAGCCCGGGCCACCGAACAGTTCTTTGCCATCTACGGGGCGCAAGCCTCGCACTGAACCGGCCGTCAAGGCCACACGCACAACAAGGGGAGACCAACATGCGCGTCTATTACGATCGGGATGCCGATCTCAACATCATCAAGAACAAGAAGGTCGCGATCGTCGGCTACGGCTCGCAGGGCCATGCCCACACGCTGAACCTGCGTGACTCTGGCGTGACGAACATCGTTGTGGCCCTGCGTCCCGGTGCATCGGCCAAGAAGGCCGAGGGTGAGGGCCTGAAGGTCATGTCCGTCGCCGAGGCTTCGGCCTGGGCCGACGTCATCATGATGCTGACCCCGGACGAACTGCAGGCCGACATCTACAAGAAGGACATCGAGCCCAACATCCGTGACGGCGCCGCCATCGCGTTTGCTCATGGCCTCAACGTGCACTTCAACCTGATCGAGCCCAAGAAGACCGTCGACGTGATCATGATCGCGCCGAAGGGCCCCGGCCACACCGTCCGTGGTGAGTTCCAGAAGGGCGGCGGCGTGCCGTGCCTGATCGCCGTCCACCAGGACGCCTCGGGCAACGCCCATGACATCGCGCTGGCCTACGCTTCGGGCGTCGGCGGCGGCCGTTCGGGCATCATCGAGACCAACTTCCGCGAGGAATGCGAGACCGATCTGTTCGGCGAGCAGGTCGTGCTCTGCGGCGGCCTCGTCGAGCTGATCCGCGCCGGCTTCGAGACGCTGGTGGAAGCCGGCTACGCCCCCGAGATGGCCTATTTCGAGTGCCTGCACGAAGTGAAGCTGATCGTCGACCTGATCTACCAGGGCGGCATCGCCAACATGAACTACTCGATCTCGAACACCGCCGAGTGGGGCGAGTACGTGTCGGGTCCGCGCATCATCACGTCCGAGACCAAGGCGGAGATGAAGCGCGTGCTGCACGACATCCAGTCGGGCAAGTTCACCTCCGAGTGGATGCAGGAGTACAAGGGCGGCGCCTCGCGCTTCAAGGCGACCCGTCGCCTCGCCGACGAGCACCAGATCGAGGAAGTCGGCGAGAAGCTTCGCGGCATGATGCCGTGGATCAAGGCCGGCGCCCTGGTCGACAAAGCGAAGAACTGATCTTTCGGCAGCGAATACGAAAGGGGCCCGTGTGGCCCCTTTTTTCGTTCAATCGCCTCGGAATCAGAAGGGCTCCAGCGGTGTGGCGCTGGAGCCCTTCAACGTTTGCCGTTGCCTGCCGGGGCGGGGCCATTCATGTTGCGGCCTTGGCGCAGGGCGCTGACATCGGCGCGGGGCACGCCGATATCGCGCAGTTGGTGGTCGTCGAGCTTCAGCAGTTCGCTCAGTGTCCGTCGGCGTGCCGCACGACGGACGCTGGCGACCGGCTGAACGCTCTCTGAATGGCGCGCACCAGGCGTCGCCAGACTAAAGCTTGGCTTGCACCGCCCCGTGCTTTCCCTGATACCCCTCGCCAGCACTGGAGGGGCTTATGTCGGTCGAAAGCGATATCGCACGGATCATCGAGCAGGAGCAGGCGTACGTCTTCGAGCGCTTCGACGAGGACACAGCCTACGCCATCGGCGCGCATGTGCGCGAGGCGGCGCGGGCGCTCGGCAAGGGCATCGCGGTCGGCGTGCTGCTCTGGGACCGCACCATGTTCTACGGCACCACTGCGGGCATCGCCTGGGGCAACGAGCCGTGGGTCCGGCGCAAGGTCGGCACGGTCCGGCTGATGTTGAAGTCGAGCTATCGCGTGGTGCTGGAGCGGGGCGACAGGCCGCGGGTGCTCGAGGAGAGCTGGGCGCAGGATGTGCGCGACTACGCGCTGGCCGGCGGGGCGTTCCCGATCACCCTCAAGGGTTTTGGCATCGTCGGCGCCGTCGCCACGTCCGGGCTGAGCGAACGGCTCGATCACACGCTGAGCGCGGCGGCCGTCGCCAGCGTGCTGGGCATGGATAAAGCGACGCTGGCATTGCCGGACTGAACCGGGAGGAACGCCTCATGTCGAAAGAATCCGATGTCGCGCTGATCAAGCGGCAGGAGACGGAACTGGTCTTCGCCGAGTTCAACGAGCTGATGGCGCATGAGCTCGGCGAACGCATCCGTGAGCGGGCTTTGCGCGAGAAGCTGGTGATCGTCGCCGACATCCGCACCTTCGACCGGCAGCTCTACTTCATGTCGTTGCCGGGAACGACCGCCGACAATGCCGAGTGGGTGCGCCGAAAGGCCAACCTGGTGCAGCGGGTGCAGAAGTCGTCGTATCGCGCTGTGCTCGAAAACAAGACCGACGCCGACCATTTCCTGCCGCGCCGCGGGCTAGACAACGCCGATTTTGTGCTGGCTGGCGGCGGTTTTCCGCTGCGGGTGAAGGGCGCCGGCGTCATCGGCTGCATCACCGTTTCGGGGTTGCATGAGCGTGACGATCACCAGGTCGCGGTCGATGCTGTCTGCCAGCAACTCGGCGTCGACAATACCTCGTATACTTTGCCGCCACTCTGACCGAAGCTCCGCTTGACTTGTCAGCGGGCCGGCCGGCATTTGCTGGGTGGGCTTTGGAGCGGCAAATGAAACTCGACTACCTGCTTTTGGACGTCTTCACGCGCGAGCGTCTCAAGGGCAATCCGCTCGCCGTGGTGCTGAAGGCCGACGGCCTGCTCGACAACCAGATGCAGGCCATTGCCCGCGAGTTCAACCTCTCCGAGACGGTGTTCATCTGTCGCCCGCAGCAGGAGCGGCACACCGCTTCGGTCCGCATCTTCACCCCTACGGTGGAACTGCCGTTTGCCGGCCATCCCACCGTTGGCGCCGCCGTCGCGCTCGGGCTGCAGAGCCGGGCCAGCGCCATCCGGCTCGAGGAGCAGGTCGGGGTCATCACCTGCGTGATCGAGCGGATCGACAAGCATGTCGGGCAAGCCCGTTTTGCCCTGCCGATGCTGCCGGCCGAGGTGGGCACGGCCCCTCCGGCCATCGCCATCGCCGGCACGCTCGGACTCGACCTCGAGGATATCGGCTGCGGCGAACTGAAGCCCGCGCTGTTTTCGGCCGGCAACCCGTTTTACCTGATCCCGGTGCGCGACGCCTCGGTGCTCCGGCGCCTGCGGCTCGAACGCCGTGGCTGGGATGACGTCTATCCGTTCGGTCGCGGCTCCATTTACGTGTTCACCCGCACGCCCGAGGAGGCCGGGGTCGACCTTGCGGCGCGGATGTTCTCGCCGGGCATGGGCGTCGGCGAGGACCCCGCCACCGGTTCGGCAGCCGCGGCGCTGATCGGGCTGCTGTCGCGCAGCGCCGGGCCGGGCCAGACGGAGTTCCGGCTGCGGCAGGGCCACGAGATGGGCCGGCCCAGCACCATCCACCTGCAGCTCCGGATGGACGACGGCAAGCTGACCCATGGCGGTATCGGCGGCGACGCCATCGTCATCGGCGCGGGCGTGCTTGACCTCGACGACTGAGGGTGAAAGCAACACGTCCCGGCGCTGGAGACTCAGCGCCGACTGGTCTAGCCTGCCGCCAGATTCCGGAGGGGTTCCATGGACTTCGTCGCCATTGTGGCAGCGCTGCTGTTCTTCGTCCACATCGTTACGCCGCGAAACGATCGCAGATGTTCGAGCACCTGACGGGTGCGGCGTTTGCCGTCGTCATCCTGGGGGCAGTATTCGCCTTCACCTGATGCCGCATCTCGACCACGTCAACATCACCGTCGCAGACGGGCCGCGCATGGTCCGGTTCCTCGAACTCGTCCTCGACGCGAAAGAAGGCCCCCGGCCGCCGTTCGACTTTCCGGGGCACTGGATCTATCTCGGCGACCGCCCGGTCATTCATCTGGGCGTAGCGAAGCGGCATGCAGATTTCCCCGAGGGGATGGTCAACCACATCGCCTTCGGTGTCTACGCGTTCGAGGCGGCGAAGGCGCGGGTCGAGGCATCCGGCTATCCGTGGCACCTGGCCGGCATCCCCGGCACGCCGATCGGCCAGATCTTCGTCACCGGTCCCGAAGGACTGGTAGTGGAGATCCAGTACGCCCGTTGAGCAGCGCGGCTACCAGTACATCACCGACAACGCATTGGGAGCCGGGGCGTAGATCACCATCACCTTCACCAGGTAGGTCTTTCCCGCCTCCAGGCGCTCGGTGATCTCCGAGTTTGCCTTGTTGCCGGCATCTGAGGCGCCGGCGATATAGCTCTGGTCTCCGTTCGGACCGACTTCGTAGAGCAGCAGCGTTGCATCGGAGTCGCCGAACAGCCGCACCGTGAATTTGCCGCTCGCCGAAGGCTGGAGCTGGAACTGCGACACGTCTCCCGCCGCAGCGGCGACCAGCTCCGACTGGAAGCGCGACAGGCTCGGTGGCGCCGACGATTTCAGCGGCGGATAGTTCTGCTTGACCCACTTGATGTCCAGCCGGCTGAGCCCGCCGGCCGGGATCAGCGGCTTGGTACTGTAGGTCGCTGGTATGCTGATCATGCCGGCCGGAAACTGGTACTGCATGACCGAGTTCGGGTCCCAGCTCGAGCCGGCTGCATCCCGGGCATCGAGCTTGGTCAGGATGTTGTGCTCGATCTGGCTCTGCGTCCAGTTGTTGGGCGGTCCCGCAAAATACTGGCGCACGTTGGGCTCGTTCCAGACGATGCCGGCGTTGGGGTTCTGGTGCTCGTGCGACAGGCCAAGGGCGTGGCCGATCTCGTGCAGGGCGGTGTCCCGGCCGTGCGGCGTCGTCAGCGACCACCCGAAGTTCATCGTGCGCTCGCCGGCCGATTTCGAGAGCAGGTTGTCGTTGCCGACGAACGACCACGACCCGTTCCCGGCAAGGTAGCCGATCCGCAGCATTGCGCCCTTGGGTGTCGCCAACTGCTTGAAGGTGAGGCCGATGCCATGGCTCTTCCAGGCCGCAAACGCGGCATCCGTCGCCTGCCTGTCGGCTGGGCTGCCGGCAAAATTGCCTTTGTCGAACAGGTAATAGGTGATCTCGGTGCCGTTGGCCCACAGCCTGCCGAAGAGGTTGATGGATGCGAGACGATCTCCCGTCACCACCTCGTCGAAGACTTTTGGTAGCGCGGGTGGCAAGGCACAGAACTGCAGGGGCGGCGCACCAGCCGCAGCGACCTGAGATGCAACTGCAGCGCGCGCCTTTGGCGACTTTGCCATTCTCGTTCTCCCCATTGCCCCGAACGGAACCTTAGTTCCGGGCCGAAGTGGCCGGTATCCGGACGATTGCGAACGGGATATGGCCGGAGTGTCCGGCTGGTGCGCGGTGGGCACCTGGGCTAGGTTCCCGCCACTTCCTTCGCCAAAGAGGCCGCCTTGGACCAGTTGCTGCTCATCGTCCATCTCGCCGGGCTGATGCTCGTCGCCGCGGCCTTCCTGCCGCTGCTCGGCATGATGGGGCAGGGCGGTACCGCGCCTCAGACCAACCGGCTGCTCACCCGCTTCGGCCACTGGGGAATCATCGTCCTCCTGGTGAGCGGACCGATCCTGCTGTTTTCGCGCTATGGCGGTTTCGACAACGTCAGCCACTGGTTCTGGGCCAAGATGGGGCTGATCGTGCTGCTGGCCGCCGGGGTCGTTACCTCGGCGATATCGGCGCGAAAGATGCGCGAGGGCGACGCTTCCGCGGCGCGCCGGGTGCGGATCGGCCGCTGGATCGCTGTGCTCTCGCTGGCCGCAATCGTGGTGTTCGCGGTCCTCGCCTTCAACTAAGTAACGGACCGTACACCTCTCGCCATATCCGCCTTGCCAAGCGCGGAGATTTGCAGCACTGTTCCGAATGTAAACGGAAACTCGCCATGCAGCGCTCTCGCGCCATTGCCATTGCCGCCGCCGAACAGAAGGCTCGCCAGAGCCGGCTGATCGTTGCCGCGTCTTTGCTGCTGCTACCGGCGGCCCTGCTTCTCCTTCTTATCAGCCCCTGAGTACCGGCAGTCCGCGATGGCGGACGGGTGGTCAGGGGATTACGACAGGCAACCGAACAAAACTTGTCCGGCCGCGCGCGATTCTTCCCCGGCCGTTTTCGTCAGGACTGAAGCATGACCACCACCGCCTCCAATAAAGACCGCGTCTACATCTTCGACACCACGCTGCGCGACGGCGAGCAGAGCCCCGGCGCCACCATGACGCTGGAAGAAAAGCTGCAGGTGGCCGAGGCCCTCGACGACATGGGCGTCGACATCATCGAGGCCGGCTTCCCGATCGCCTCGAACGGCGATTTCGAGGCGGTCGTCGCCGTCGCCAAGCAGGTGAAAAACGCCGTGGTTGCCGGTCTCGCCCGCGCCATCCCCGGCGACATCGCCCGCGCCGGCGAAGCGATCCGGTTTGCGAAGCGCGGCCGCATCCACACCTTCGTCTCCACCTCGCCGATCCATCTGGCGCACCAGATGAAGAAGACCGAGGAGCAGGTGCTGGAGATCATCTCCGTCACTGTGGCGCAGGCCCGCAACCTGACCGACAATGTCGAGTGGAGCGCGATGGACGCGACCCGCACACCGCTCGACTATCTGGCGCGCTGCGTCGAACTGGCCATCAAGGCCGGCGCTACGACAATCAACCTGCCCGATACGGTCGGCTACGCCATACCCGACGAGCACGAGGCGATGTTCCGCTCGATCATCGAACGCGTGCCGGGCGCCGACAAGGTGATCTTCTCGGCGCACTGCCACAACGACCTCGGCCTCGCTGTCGCCAACTCGCTGGCGGCCGTCCGCGGCGGGGCGCGGCAGATCGAGTGCACCATCAATGGCTTGGGCGAGCGGGCCGGCAACGCGGCGCTCGAGGAAGTGGTGATGGCGCTGCGCACCCGTGGTGACGCCATGCCGTTCGATACCGAGATCGACTCGACGCACCTCAGCCGCGCCAGCCGTATCGTCTCTGCGGCCGCCAACTTCCCCGTGCAGTACAATAAGGCGATCGTGGGCAAGAACGCCTTCGCGCATGAAAGCGGCATCCATCAGGATGGCATGCTGAAGAACGCGCAGACCTACGAGATCATGACGCCGGCTTCGGTCGGCATCAAGGAAACCACTCTGGTGATGGGCAAGCACTCGGGCCGTGCCGCCTTCAAGGACAAGTTGAAGGAAATGGGTTACGAGCTGGGCGACAATGCGTTTCAGGAGGCGTTCCAGCGCTTCAAGGACCTCGCCGACCGCAAGAAGCACGTCTACGACGCCGATATCGTCGCGCTGGTCGATGATGAAGCCGGCTCGGTCGATGATCGCATCAAGCTGGTCGACATGGAGGTCATCTCCAAGACCGGCGGCGTGCACCGTTGCGACATCACCATCGCCATCGACGGCGAGGAAGTGAAGGCGACCTTCGACGGCACCGGCTCGGTCGACGCCATCTTCAACGCCATCAAGCAGGCCGTGGGGAAGGACCCGCACCTGGTGCTCTACGCCATCGACGGCGTCACCGGCGGCACCGACGCTCAGGCGAGCGCGCATGTCCGCCTCGAGATGAACGGCCGCATCGTGTCGGGCAATGCCGCCGAACCCGACACGCTGGTGGCTTCGGCGCGCGCCTATATCAACGCCTACAACCGCCTGCTGCTCGAACGCGGCGCGGCGGCACAGGGTGCACTGGCGGGCTGACCCCCAGCGTCAGGGAAAGCAGGGAGCTGCCTTCAGGCGGCTCCTTGGACCCTCAACGTCGGTGGCACCAAAAGAGGTGAAGTGTTGGGGCTGGGGTCGACGAAACTCGCCAAGAGTGTGCGTGGCGTAGGCCGCACCCTTCGGTGGTGGCTAACTGCGCATGTCACTCCGGCCGCCAGGCGGGTGCCTCCCCCGCCGTGGCCGCTGGCGCCAGCCTCCGCGCTTGGTCAGGTGGTGGCGCGGCATGTTTCGCCCTCAGAGCCGATCATCCCGCCGCAGGTTTACGGCAGAGTCTCTCCACCCGCCAATTTGCTGGCACTGCCAAGGGAGACCGGTCAGCTGTCGGTCGGCCTCACGCGCTGCGAGGATATAGTTCTGCTTGGCCGAGACAAGTTCATCTCCCGCGCAACCGGAGGGGTCCTGCCGCAGAGCTTCCTTTCCCTTCCTGACTGGGATGCCGAAACGCCGGGTGCGCCGATGCGAGGGCTCATCCCGGCCCCGAGATTGGGAAGACAGGTTGAGCACACCGACCAACCTTTGTTTTCGGCCGATGCCCGGTGGCATCACTTTGGCCATACCTTTCTTGAGGTTGTGCCGCGGCTGATGCTGGCTGCCGACGCCCCTCCTGAGGTTCAGATCGTTACCTCGCAAAAACTTACCCGTGGCCTGATGATGATGGGTGAGATGCTCGGCATAGACCCCGCTCGCTGGCGTCGCGTCTACTATCCACTCCACTGCAATGTCGCATACTTGCCGGACATGCCGCTTCAGGTCGGCACCTACCCCCATCCGTTGGCACGCGAAGCCTTCAGACGGATCGGTGAACTTGGCCGCCAGTCTGACATTTCCGACCGACCAGAACGCATCTTCCTGTCGAGGGCCAGGATTGACCGCCGCAAACTCGCCGAGGAAGCGGCCGTAGAAGCGTTGTTCGCCGGCTTGGGGTTTGCTGTCATTCATCCTGAGACCCTGCCGTTCGAGACCCAGATCGCACTTATGCAGGGTGCGCGCCTGGTCGCGGGGCTTGGCGGTTCCGCGATGCATCTGGCAGTGTTCGCGCCACCCCAGGCGCGCGTGTTGATGGTCAGCATGAGGGACTGGTTCGCATCGATCGATGTACACCTGCATCCGGCCACGGGGAGGCTTGGCTATGTCTTCGGCGATGCTGAGAGCGGGCATCCGGCGGTACGAGCGCGGTGGACGGTCGATGTAAACTGCGTCGAACAAGCTGCCCAGGAGCACTTTGACATCTGATGGCCCCTTGGGTGAGCAATGCTCTGTGAACCAGAGCAGCGGTATCAAACACGTCAGTCGGCGCTCATAGCGCCTCAGGAATGGAGCATCGAGTGCCGCTGCTGCGTGAGTTTCGAGGCGCCCTGACGGCTTTTGCGCTGATGCTGTGTGGGCTGCTGATGCTGGTCAGCTACGATTTCGGGATTCCGGGGCAGGCGCTGCTGCAGTCGCTGCGCTTTCATCTCGGCGCGGCCCTCATCGGGATGGTGGTGGTGCTGCTGGTTACTGCCGCATGGTGGCGGGCGGTGCTGTTTCTGGTCGCTGCCGCCGTCAGCGTCGGGCAGGGCGGGCTCCTGATCTATCGCCAGCAGGAGGCACGGGCGGTCGTCGTGGCGCAGCCCGGCACGCCGCTGCTTCGGATGCTCAGCTTCAACCTGCTGCAGTCCAACATGGGCAGCGGGCGCAAGATGGCGAGCTTCATCGAGCAGTCGGGCGCCGACCTCGTGCTGCTGATGGAGGCCGGCCCGGTGCAGCCATTCGCCGCCCAGCTGGCGGCCACCTATCCTTATCGGACGCAGTGCCCGGCGCGCGGGTCCTGTGACATGTTCCTGCTGTCGAAGACGCCGCTGACCGAGGCGCGGGTGACCTCGATGAGCCGCATCTGGGACAATCGCCTCATCACCGCCACCACCGTCATCGCCGGGGAGACGGTGCACATCGTCGGCGCGCACATGACCAAGCCCTATTTCGACGACGTGTCGGAGGGCGAGGCCTACATCATGGGTGGCGCCATCCGAAGGACCGAGGGGGCGTTGGTGCTGGCCGGCGACTTCAACTCGGCCGGTTGGTCGCGGAACATCGATCGCCTCGCGCGCGCCAACAAGCTGATCCCGGGCCCCGCCTATCCCGCCACCTGGCCGGTGCGCCTCGGGCCGCTCGGCGTGCCGATCGACAACATGTGGACGCGCGGGCCGCTCTACATCACGTCGATCCAGGCGCTCGACGACGCCATGGGCTCGAACCATCGCGGGCTGCTGGCCGAACTGTCGCTGGCTGGTCCGGCGCCCTGATTACCCGGCCGCCGCCTCGCGCAGCGCCTCCGGCAATTCTGCCGCCACGACGTCCATCTCGGCCTCGGGCCCGACGCTGATGCGGATGTGCTGGTCGAGACCCGGCGCCATCGGCTTGCGCACGAACACACCGCGCCGCTCCAGCGCCTTCAGCACCGAGAGCGCAAACGCGCCGTCGCGCCCACAGTCGATCGCCACGAAGTTGGTCGCCGACTCCACCGCGGCCAACCCGTTCTCCCCCGCGATGCCATAAAGCCGCTGCCGCGCCGCCGCAACCCGCTCGACGACGTCCCGCAGCCACGCCTCGTCGCCCAGTGCGGCGATCGCGGCCACCTGGCTCGCCCGCGTCACGCCGAAATGGTTGCGGACCTTGTCGAACGCCTTGATGAACCCGGCCGCGCCGATGGCGTACCCGATCCGCATCCCGGCGAGGCCGTAGGCCTTGGAGAAGGTACGGGTACGGATGACGTTTGGCCTGATGACGTCCAGCGGCGGCAGGGTGCCGGCAGGCGCCGTCTCGCAATAGGCCTCGTCAAGCAGCACCAGCGTTTCTTCCGGCACCGCCTCGATGAAGGCGGAAATCTCCGCCGCGCTCCACCAGGTTCCCATCGGGTTGTCGGGGTTGGAGAGGTAGATCACCTTGGCCCGTTCGCGCCGCGCCGCCTCGGCCAGTGCACCGAGGTCCTCGCGATAGCCGGCGTAAGGCACGAAGACGATGCGGCCGCCGAACCCCGCCACGTGGTAGTTGAAGGTCGGGTAGGCGCCGAGCGACGTGATGGCGACATCGCCCGGCGCGATCACCAGCCGCGCGATCAACCCGTGCAGCCCGTCGATTCCCTCGCCCACAGCCACGTTGGCCGGCGGCACGCCGAGCTTCGCTGCGAGCGCCGCCTTCAGCTCGAACACTTCGGGGTCGCCGTACATCCACATGTCCGGCGCCATGGCGCGGACCGCCTCGATCACCCTGGGCGATGGCCCGAAGCCGCTTTCGTTGGCGCCGACGCGTGCGCGGAACGGCATGCCGATGCCGCGTTCCAGCGCCTCCGGCCCGGTAAAAGGCACGGTATCGGGCAGGCCCTGGGCGATGGGGGTGAGAAGCGGTCGCATGATGGCGCGAACACTAGCGGCTCCGTGCCGCGTCGCAACCGGGTTTATTCGCCCCATCCACGGCAGAGGTTACAGCGCCGAAGCCGCACGTTTGTTTGTGTTGTGTGTGAGCCGGGGCGGGTTCAGATAGTCGCCACAGTTTCCTCAAGGGGTACCTCATGCACAAGAACAAGCTGGCCCTCGCAGTGGCCATGATGGGTGCGATGGCAATGACCAGCGCGCAGGGCGCCGAGACCGCGGTGGCGATCTTCGCCGGTGGCTGCTTCTGGTCGATCGAGAGCGATTTCGATCACGCGCCGGGCGTCATCTCGACTACCTCGGGCTACATCGGCGGCCACGTCAACAACCCGACCTACGAGCAGGTCGTCACCGAAACCACCGGCCACCGCGAAGCGGTGCGGGTCGAGTACGATCCGTCGGTCACCAGCTACGAGAAGCTGGTCGACACGTTTTTCCACATGATCGACCCGATCGAGACGCGCGGCCAGTTCTGCGACTACGGCGAGAGCTACACCACCGCCATCTACGCGGCGACCGGTGAGGAGCTGCAGCAGGCGCAGGCCGGCAAGGACGCAACCGCCGAAGCGCTCGGCAAGCCGGTCGCCACCGCCATCGAGATGGCACCGACCTTCTGGCCGGCCGAGGACTACCACCAAGATTTCTGGAAGGGCGACGAAAAGCTGCAGAACGGTCTGACCCGCGCCGAGCACTACGCCCGCTACCGTATCGGCTGCGGCAAGAACCAGCAGGTCGAAGCCATCTGGGGCAACGAAGCCTTCCGCGGCCTCGACGGTCACGCCTGACCTCCGCCGGTCAGGCCTGGGGCATCTGGATCTGACCGTTGCGAATGTTGATGTCCAGCTTGCCGTAGGGGATTTCGATCCCCGCGGCGTCGAAGGCCAGCTTGGCGCGCTCGTGGAAATCGACATTGGTGCGCCACCAGTCTGGTGACATCACCCACGAGCGCATCACCAGGTCGACCGAGCTGGCGCCCAGCGCCGCGACGAACACCATCGGCTCAGGGTCGGACAGCACCCGTGGGTCCTTGGCGACGTCGAGCAGCACCTCGCGCGCCCTGGGCAGGCTCGAATCGTAGGCAATGCTGATCTTGGTCTCCACCATGCGTTTCGGCTGCCGCGAGTAGTTGGTGATCCGGGCATCCCACAGCCGCGAGTTCGGCACGAAGATGAAGATGCCGTCGTAGGTCTTGAGCTCGGTTGCAAACAGACCCACCTCGATGATGGTGCCGGCAGTGCCCTCGGCATCGACATACTCGCCGACGCTGAACGGCCTGAGCCAGATCAGCATCACCCCGGAGGCGATGTTGCTGAGCGTACCCTGCAGCGCCAGCGCGATGGCGAGCCCCGCCGCGCCCAGCACCGCCAGGATCGATGTGGTCTGGATGCCGAACTGGCTCAGCGAAATCACCACGGTGACCACGATGATGCCGTACCGCACGATCTGCGAGAGCAGCGGGGCGAGCGTGTTGTCGACCCGGCGGGTCCGCGGCAGCAGGTTGCGAATCTGCCGCGACATCAGGCCGGCAAGCCAGAAGCCGACGAACAGGATCAGGAAGGCGGTCAGGATGCGCGTGACGTTGTCGGCGATCCAGACGGTGGAGAAGTTCAGAAGCTGCGAATATTCCATGGGCTCACTGTTGCAGACCAATCCTGTCGAGCCAACGCCCTGCCGCCGATGTCGTTGCGCACTACAGGTTGGGAGTCTGCTCCGACGGCATCATGGTGTGCGGGTCGGCGGCGAGGGTCACCTCGGCTTCCTGGGCCGAGCCGCTCAGCAGCCGGTTGAGTGACAGCTTGGTCTTCTCGGTGATGTCGCGCAGGGCATCGAGGTAGCTGGGCGTCGGGACCCAGGCCCGCAGCTGCAGCACGATCTTGTCGCCCGAGAAGGTCTCCACATGCACGCTCGCCGGCGGATCGGGCTGGACGCGCGGATCGGCGACGGCAACCTCGAGGATGGCGCGGCGCGCGGCACCCAGGTCGGTCGAATCGGGGATTGTCATGTTCACGTCGATTCGGCGGCGCGGTTCGCGGCTGTGGTTGGTGATCGCGCTGTTCCACAGCTTCAGGTTGGGGGTGAAGATGTAGAGCCCGCTGGTCGAGCGCAGCCGCGTGCCGAACAGCCCGATTTCCACCACCACGCCCGCCACGCCGTCGCCGACGATGTACTCGCCGATCGAGATCGGCCGCAGCCACACCAGCATGATTCCCGCCGCGATGTTGGCGAGGGTGTTCTGCAACGCCAGCGCAATCGCCAGTCCGGCCGCGCCGAGCACCGCGTAGATCGAGGCAATGGGGACGCCAATGAAGCTCAGCGCCGTCACCAGCGCGAAGATGATGATGCCATAGCGGGCGGCCTGCGACAGCAGCGGCGCAAAGTTTCGGTCGAGACCGTACGCCCGCGGCAACAGCCGCATGATCAGTCGCGAGGCGGCACGCGACAGGTACCAGCCCAGGCCCAGCGTGACGACGGCGGCGAACAGCGGAATGCCGAGGGAGCGTATCCAGTCGAGCAAGGTGGCAGTCAGGTCGGCGGGCATGGTGTTTCCGGCGGGTAGAGGCAGAGAGTAGCAAGATCGCGCGGTTTGACCATCATGCTTAGCAACCGATAGGGTATCCCCGGGTTGGCATCGCGGCGCAGCCTGTGAGCCGAGCCCGGGAGTTCAGAATAGTGAGCCAGAAAGATACCGACGCGTTGGTGACACTGCGCGCCGCGCTTGTATCGGAACGCCGTGCGGCAGCCAGTGCAGGCGATGCCAAGACGGTCATCCGCATCCAGCACGAAGTTGCCTTGATCGATGCCGCCATCTCCGACGAGCAGGCTCTCGGCCAGCAGGAGAAAGACGATTTCGCCACCACGCGCGCGCTGCGTCGGGCTCCCGATACGACCAAGATCAAGGAAGTCAGCCTGATGGATGATCCGATCCGGGTCGCGGACTAGAGCGTTTCCAGCAAAAGTGGCAACGGTTTTGCGGTTCGGAAACGCGACCAATCAAAGACCTGGAGTAGCTCACCGTTTCAACGAAACGGTGAAGTGCTCTAGCGTGCCATCCGGCAGCCCGGAGGCTGCGGACGTCGACGAATTCGGTCTTTGAAAGGTTGGTCGGTGCAAACCGGCGGCAAGCCGGGCAGCCCGTTAGGCGACGCTCTTCCGCCGCTATCTGCAACCCCTTGATTTACAAGGAGAAATTGGTGGGTGCGCGGAGGATCGAACTCCGGACCCGCTGATTAAGAGTCAGCTGCTCTACCATCTGAGCTACACACCCGGCTGGACGATACGTCGTCCGGCGGCGCGGTGACTAACAGGGTGAGGGGGGCTTGTCTACACCCAATCGCAAATCATCATGGTTGCAGGCCGAGCCGCGATGCCTCTGCCGCTGCCAGAGCTTCGGCGTAGAGGGCAAACATTCCGGTGCGCGGCTGGCGCAGGAACCATGAGCGGCGGAGGTCCCAGGCGTCCGCGATCTCCGCTGCGATTTCGGGGCTCTGCCACCCTTCATAGCCGCCCGCAGTGTAGACCGTGAGCTCCCCGGCCAGCAGGCCCTTGGCGGTCACCAGGAAATCGACACGCATCATGTCGAATTCGGCGGCTAGCGGCAGCGCGTGGGTGGCGGCCTCGCGAACCAGCTCGGCGAGTTGCTCCGACCAGGCAAGCACCGCTTGCGGGTCAGGATCGGGCAGTGGTGTGCCGTCAGCGTCCAGCGTCACAAACGTGCCTGTAGCCTTGTCGCTGGCCCAGATGCAGCAGGCGCGCCCCCCGGCGACATAAACCTTGAGGTCGGTCGGCAGTCCGTTGCCGCCGAGCTGCAGCAGTTCTTCGGCCAGCAGGCGACCGTGGATCGGCCAGTAGGCCCATTCCTCGCGCCGCCGGTTGCCGGCCGGTCCGACCAGATGGCGCGTGGCACGCGCAATTGCCTCCCGCTCCGGCCTGCCGTTCTCCAGGATGAAGTTGACGCCCGAGCCGTTGCTCGTCTTCAGGATCGCCGGTCCGGCCATCACCACGTCCGGAATGTCGCGCGCCGAATCGCCTACCCACAGGAGCCTCGCCTGCGGCAGGACCGGTGCCCGTTCGGCGACGTAGCTTCGCGCGGTGAGCTTGTCGGTGACGGTGACGAAGCTCGGGTTGCGATCGAACAGCTTCCGCCACATCAGCTTTTCGGTGAAGCTCCGGGGCCAGCCGGCATTGGGCCAGCTCCCGAGCTTCTGCCGGTGCCGCACCATCATCACGGGGTTCAGGACGGCGATGCAAAGTGCTGCCAGCCACAGGATGGCGCGTTGTTGCCGGCTGATTGTCGTCGGGGTGCTCACGACGCATGAATAGCCGGATTCGAAGCCGGTCCGCGACGAATCAGGCGCAGGGAACCAGCGCGACGTGCGGATAGTTTGATGTGGGGTCTTCACAGGCCTGTTACCGGTCACTAGATACCTGCGCCCCTAGCACTCACCCCCGACGGAGACAGCATGCTCGGTATCGATGCATCGTCGCTCGCAGCATTCTTCAACGTCATCATGATCGATCTGGTGCTGGCGGGCGACAACGCCGTGGTCATCGGCCTCGCGGCCGCTGGCCTGCCCGCCGACATGCGCCGCCGCGCCATCCTGATCGGCATTGCCGCCGCCACGGTGCTCCGCATCGTCTTCGCGCTGATCACCAGCCAGTTGCTGGCGCTCGGCGGCGGTCTGCTGATCGCCGGAGGGTTCCTGCTGCTCTGGGTATGCTGGAAGATGTACCGCGAGATGTCCGTCTCGCACGAGGCAGAACACGAGGCGCAGGAAGCTCTCGAGAACGCTGATATCAACGCCGATGGCACGATAGCTGGCCGGGCGCCCAGAAAGACACTGCGGCAGGCGGTAATCAATATCATCATCGCCGACGTCTCGATGTCGCTCGACAACGTGCTGGCCGTGGCCGGCGCGGCGCGTCACCACGAAGTCGCGCTGATCTTCGGGCTCGGCCTGTCGGTCGTGCTGATGGGCGTTGCCGCCTCGATGATCGCGGGAATCCTGACGAAGTACCGCTGGATTGCCTGGGTCGGCCTCGTCATCATCCTCTATGTTGCGCTCCGCATGCTCTACGAGGGCGCCGACGCGGCGCTGTTCGCGCATGGCCTGCCGGAAATCCCGTTCATCAAGGGGCCGCCGCCGGTCGCTCCGGCGCACTAAGCCTCTCGTAACCACCGGCGCAATTTCTGTGCGCCGGCGTGGGTTCCGTCAGGGATATCAACACCGTCGGGGCTCTAGGGTCCGGCCGATACAAGGCCGGATTCCTTCATGTCCCCTGCTGCTCGCCGCATTGCCGACCGCCCAAAGACCGATGCCACTGCCGGTGCTGCCGCGCCGCTGACGCTGCGACGGATCGATCCTCGCTCCTGGGATGCGGCCATCGCCGGCTTCGACGACGTCTGCCAGGAGCAGCTGATGGCCTTCGCCGCCACCCGCTGGCCGGGCGTCGCCCAGGAGCCGGTGCTGTTCATGGAGGGCGATGAGGTGGCCGGTGGTTGCCTCGTCATGGTGCAGCCACTGCCGCTCGGGCTGGGATCGATCGCCGTCGCCAAATGGGCGCCGATGCTGGCGCGGGCCAACCGGCCCGACGCGCTGCTGGTCTATTCGCGCATGATCGACCTGCTGGTCGAGGAGTATGCAGTCCGCCGCCGCATGATGCTCTCCGTGCTGCCCCGCGCCACTGCGGGTGAGCGCAACGACCAGTACGAGCACCTCATCGGCCGCGGCTTCCGCACCGGGGCGAAGCTGCTGTTCCCCGATCGCTACATCGTCAACCTGCGCCTCGGCGACGATGAGCAGCGCCGCAGCTTCCAGCAGAAATGGCGCTACCACCTCAACCGGGCCGACAAGGCCGGCCTGAGCTTCGAGCGGGCCGACCCGTCGCGCCGCCCCGAGTTCGATGCCCTCTACGCCCAGATGGTCGACCGCAAGAAGTTCCCCGACCATTCGGCCTACGAAACCGTGCCGGCCATGATGGAGATCGCCAACCCGGCGCTCCGGCCCGAACTGTTCCTCGTCCATCACCAGGGCGAACTGGTTGCCGGCGCCATCATCTTCAAGGCCGGCGACCGGGCGGTTTATCTCTACGGCGCCACCAGCGCCAAGGCGCTCGAGCTGCGCGCCGGCTACTGGTTGCACTGGCACATCATCCGCTGGCTGCGCGACAACACCCGGGCGCGCTGGTACGACCTCGGCGGCACCGACGGCTTCCAGGGCTTGCACCAGTTCAAGAAGGGCATGGTCGGCGAGCGCGGCATCATCGCGCCTGTCCCACCCGTCGCCAACTTTGCCGCCCATCTCTGGCCCCGACTGCTCGGCGAGGCGGCCTTTGCCGGCCGCGAGCTGGCGCACTGGCTGGGCCGCCGGCTCGACCGGCTGCGCCCCGATCGTGCCAAGCCAGACCAGCACCGCGACAACGGACAGCCGTGATGGACCTTCGCCAACGCCTGCTGTCGCAATCCACCGTCCTCTTTGCCGCTCGCATCTTCGGGGCCGGGCTGATCTTTCTCGCGCAGGCAGCGATTGCCCGCTTCTGGGGCGCCCAGGTGCTCGGCGAGTATCTGCTGGTGATCGCCGCGGTAAACATCGTCGCCGTCGTGATGCCGCTCGGCTTCGAGACCATCGGCACCTACTTCGCGGCCGAGTACCGGGCGCGCGGGCAGGGGCAGAAGCTCGATGGCTTCATGTCGCGCGCCTATGGCCACGTGCTGATCTGCGGCGCGCTGCTCACCACCTGCTGCTATCCGCTCACCAGCCTCCTCGGCGAGCCGGGCCGGGTGCTGGCCGACCACTGGCTTGCCGCCTGCCTCATGGCCATCGCCACGGCCGTAGTCTACTGCAACAGTGCATTGCTGGTCGGCCTGAAACGCCCGTTCGCCGGCTTCTTCGCCGATACCATCTTCCGGCCGCTGCTGATCGTCGCCTGTTTCGCCATCTCCAGCCTTGCCATCGGAGCCGACGCGCGGCTCGGCGAGCTGATCTGGTTGCTGGCGCTCGGCTTTGCCACCATCGCCGCCGTGCAGTACTGGTGGGTCCGACGCGCCGCGCTGGCGCTGCCGCGCGGCCCCGAACTCCAGCCCGACGAATCCCGGCGCTGGTGGCGCTTCGCGCTGCCCTGGGTGGTGGTCGCGCTTGCGACCGACTTCTTCTTCGATATCGACCTGCTGCTGCTGTCGGGCCTGCTCGACCGCGAGACCCTCGCGGTGTTCGGCGTGCTGACGCGGGTGTTCTCGCTCGTCGCCTTCGGCGTGTCCGCCGTCTACGCGGTGACCATGCCCGACATCTTCGAATCGAACGCCGCATCGGACCGCGCTGCTTTCGCCCGGCAGGTCGGCGACGCCAACCTCGTGGCGGCGGCGATCTCGGTCGGGCTGTTCCTCGCCGTCCTGGCCGGCGGTCCGCTGCTGCTTCTGGTGTTCGGCCCCGAGTTCACCGACGGTGCCCTGCCGCTCGCCGTGCTCTGCCTCGCGCTCTGCGTCCGCTCGGTGTTCGGTCCCGCCGCCATGGTGCTGTCGATACACGACCGGCCCTATGCCACGCTTCCCGCCATCGGGCTGGGGATGGGGGTGCTGGTTGGTGCCAACATCCTGCTGGTGCCGGCACACGGACTGATGGGCGCCGCCGTCGCGGCGCTCGCCGCGCAGACCTTCTGGTCTGCGGCCATGTGGCTCACCGCTCGGCGCCTCGCCGGTGTCGATGTGTCGATCCTGCCGAAGCTGAAGGAAATGCTGGCGGGCCGTCGGGTCGGGGCGTAGGGCCGCCTCAGCGGCCCAGCAGCGTATCCACCCGCGCCTTGAACCGGGCGACGCGCCCCATGCTCATGCCGCGATCATAGTCCGCGGTGACCTTGGTGTAGAACTTCTCCATCACCACGTAGTCCTGACCGAAGACCTGCTGGCGCAGCAGCGCCGCCTGCTCGTAGCCGTATCGGCGGAGCAGGGCGAGGGCGACCTCGTTCTCCGGCCGCACCCAGGTGAAGGCCTTGTGGAACTTGCCGTTGTCCCAATGCTGGTCGAACATGCGCATGCCGTGCAGCCCCAGCCGCGTCTGGCGGTGCGACGGGAAGATCCAGCTCCAGTAGCGGAAGACCGAGCCGGTCTCCGGCCCGGAGATCAGTCCGCCGCCCGGCACCCCGTCGACCGTCAGCACGATGACGTGGAACGGGTCCACCCGCTGCAGCGCGCGGAGGAAACCCTTGGTCAGCCGCTCCTTCTCGTGTTCCTTGAAAAGGTCGTTGTAGTGCGGCGACTCGTCGATCACCGCCATCAGTTCGCGGTGGATGATGTCGAGGTCCGCGGACGTTGCCGCGTGATAGCCGAGTTCGGGCATGCCTGCCTCCCATGATCAAGAGCCGCAGTATCGCGCCAAACCGCCGCCAAAGCGTTTATCGCCAAGGTTTCCATTGGCCTAAGGACGACAAGTGGACTGCTTGCCGGGGCCGGGCGGGTTGGCTAGAAATTCGGGCAAGAGCCGTCCGGGCGAGGCGGTGGGAGGATTCCGAATGACCGAACCGTTGCTGTTCAAGCCCAGCGAAGCCGCGATCACGCGCACGCACCTCACCGAGGCGCAGTACGAGGACGCCTACCAGCGCTCGGTCGCCGATCCCGACGGCTTCTGGCGCGATGAAAGCAAGCGGCTCGACTGGATCAATCCGCCGACCATCATCAAGAACACCACCTACGAATACCCCGACGTCTCGATCAAATGGTTCGAGGACGGCATCCTCAACGTCTCGGTCAACTGCATCGACCGGCACCTCGAGACCCGCGGCGACGAGGTCGCGATCATCTGGGAAGGCGACACGCCCGGCACCGAGGAGAAGATCACCTATCGCAAGCTGCACGAACGCGTCTGCCGCTGCGCCAACGTGCTGAAGTCGCTCGGCGTGCGGAAGGGCGACCGCGTCACCATCTACCTGCCGATGATCCCGCAGGCCGCCTACGCCATGCTCGCCTGCGCCCGCATCGGCGCCGTGCACTCGGTGGTCTTCGGCGGCTTCTCGCCGGATTCGCTGTCGGGCCGCATCAACGACTGCGACAGCCGCGTCGTCATCACCGCCGACGAAGGCCGCCGCGGCGGCAAGACCGTCCCGCTCAAGAAGAACGTCGACGAAGCCCTTATGAACGCCCCCGGCGTCGAGAAGGTGCTGGTGGTGCACAACACCGGCGCGGACGTTGCCATGAAGGGCGCCCGCGACGTCTGGTGGCACGAGGCCGCCGCTGGCGTCGAGCCGTTCTGCGACCCCGAGCCGATGAACGCCGAGGATCCGCTGTTCATCCTCTACACCTCGGGCTCCACCGGCAAGCCGAAGGGCGTGCTGCACACTACCGGCGGCTACCTGCTCTGGGCCGCCTACACGCACGAGAAGGTGTTCGACTACCGCCCCGGCGAGGTCTACTGGTGCACGGCCGATGTCGGCTGGGTCACCGGCCACACCTACATCCTCTATGGTCCGCTCGCCAACGCGGCGACCACCGTGATGTTCGAGGGCATCCCGAGCTACCCCGATGCCTCGCGCTTCTGGCAGACCATCGACAAGCACAAGGTCAACATCTTCTACACCGCCCCCACCGCCATCCGCGCTCTGATGGGCGCCGGTGCAGACTGGGTCGACAAGTACGAGATGAGCTCGCTCCGCCTCATTGGTTCGGTCGGCGAGCCGATCAATCCCGAGGCCTGGCTCTGGTACCACAAGCATGTCGGCAAGGGTCGCTGCGAGATCGTCGACACCTGGTGGCAGACCGAAACCGGCGGCACGCTGATCTCGCCGCTGCCAGGCGCCACCGCCACCAAGCCGGGCTCGGCGACGAAGCCGCTGCCGGGCGTCCAGCCCATCGTGCTGTCGCCCGAGGGCAAGCTGCAGGAGCAGACCAAGGCCGAAGGCGTGCTCTGCATCGCCGACAGTTGGCCCGGCCAGATGCGCTCCATCTACGGCGACCACGGCCGGTTCGTGTCCACTTATTTCGAGACCTACAAGGGCTACTACTTCACCGGTGATGGCTGTCGTCGCGACGAGGACGGCTATTACTGGATCACCGGGCGCGTCGACGACGTGCTGAACGTCTCCGGCCACCGGCTCGGCACGGCCGAGATCGAGAGCGCGCTCGTCGCCCATCCCAAGGTCTCCGAGGCCGCGGTGGTCGGATACCCGCATGACCTCAAGGGGCAGGGCATCTACTGCTATGTCACCCTGATGGCTGGCGAGACGGCCGGCGACGCGTTGAAGACCGAGCTGCGCAACTGGGTCCGCAAGGAGATCGGTCCGATCGCCTCGCCCGATCTCATCCAGTTCGCCCCGGGCCTGCCCAAGACCCGTTCCGGCAAGATCATGCGCCGCATCCTGCGCAAGATCGCCGAGAACGAGTTCGGCGCGCTCGGCGACACCTCGACCCTGGCCGACCCGGGCGTCGTCACCGACCTCGTCGAGAATCGACAGAACCGTTGAGGTCGGGCCCGTATCGACGGAGAGTTCCGCAACGCAGCACCTCCCCCTTTATGGGGGAGGATGAGGTGGGCCAACCCGCGAGGCAGTGGTGACTCCATTCCGCCCCAGTTCTCCGGCAACCTGCGCCTCACCCGATTCCCTCCGAGAGCCCGCATGCGCTTTGCCAAGACCTTTCTCGCCATGGCCCTGACCCTTTCGGCCGCTCCGGCCTTCGCGCAATCGCTTGAGGAAATGACGGGGCAGATGATCGTCGTCGGCTTCGGCGGCGACGACGTATCCGACGCCTCGGTGAAAAACCTCACCGCCGAGATCGCGGCCTCCGGCATCGGCGGCGTCATGTATCTCAAGGTCAATGTGAAGAGCCGCGCCGCCGTCGTGGAAATGAACGAGGCGTTCCTCGCGGCTGCGCCGAATGGACTGCGCCCGTTCATCACCCTTGATCAGGAGGGCGGGCTGGTGGAGCGCCTGACCAAGGCGGTGGGTTTCACCGAAATTCCTGACGCGGCCACTGTCGCGCGCACCATGCCGGTGACCGAGGTGCGCCCGCTTTACAACAAGCAGGCCAAGGCTATCGCCGAGTGGGGGTTCTCGGTGAACTTTGCGCCGGTGGTGGACCTCGACCGCAATCCCGAAAACAAGGTGATCGGCAAGAACGGACGGGCCTTCGGCAAGGGCGCCAACACCGTAACCGCCTATGCCGAGCAGGTGATCGCCGCGCACCACCAGTTCGGCCTGCTCACTTCGATCAAGCACTTTCCCGGCCACGGTTCGTCGACCTCCGACAGCCATGAGGGCTACACCGACATCACCCGCACCTGGTCGGATGAGGAGTTGGGTCCATACCGCCAGCTTATCGAAGGCGGCTATTCGGACATGGTCATGGTCGGCCACCTGGTCAACAGCAACTACTCGGCCGAGCCGGCCAGCCTGTCCCCTGAGTGGATCGATGGCGTGCTGCGCAGCGACCTGGGCTTTGCCGGCGTGGTCATCAGCGACGACCTCGAGATGGGCGCCATCCGCCAGCACTACGACCTCAAGGAAACCGTCGTTCGTGCCGTACGGGCCGGCGTGGATGTGCTGCTGTTCTCCAACACGGCAAAGCCGCGCGCCTCGCTGCCGCGCGAGATTCGCGCCATCCTCACCGCCGAAGCCGAGGCGGATCCGGCTTTCCGCGCCCGTATCGAGGAAAGCTATCGCCGGATCGTCGCGCTCAAGTCCCGCATCGGCGGCTGACGCCGGTCCGGCTCACCCAACTGCCAATTGGCTGTTTTCCTTTCGGCCCGGAGCCGTTATCCCCAGCCGTGGACGCTGGCGGGTTTCGTCGGCGGCCCGCAATGGGCTAAAGTAACCTCGCAGAGGGGCTGGATAAGGATTGCGGCATGATCGATGAGGGCAGGGAAGTGCGGAAAGTCCGCGCGCTCTTCATCTCCGACGTGCACCTCGGCATGCGCCCCACCCGCATCGCCCAGCTCATCGATTTCCTGCGCTGGCACGATGCCGAAACCATCTACCTCGTCGGCGACATCGTCGACGGCTGGCGCCTGGCGAAGAGCTGGTTCTGGCCGGCCGAGTATCACCAGCTGGTCGAGCTGTTCCTCGAAAAGGCGCTGGCCGGCACGCGGATCGTCGTGCTGCCCGGCAACCATGACGAGTTCCTGCGCGAGTATCTGGGTACCTATGCCGGCGAGATCGAGTTCGTCGATCGCACCGTGCACACCACCGCGCAGGGCAAGACCTATCTCGTGATTCACGGCGACCAGTTCGACGTCGTCGTCGCGCACGCCAAGTGGCTCGCCCATGTCGGCGACTGGGCCTATCGCTTCGCGCTGCGCATCAACGTCGTCATCAACTGGGTGCGCCGCCGCCTCGGGCTGACCTACTGGTCGCTCTCGGCCTGGGCCAAGCACAAGGTGAAGAACGCCGTCTCGGTGATCGGCCGCTTCGAGGAAGCACTCACCCTCGCCGCCCGCGATACCGGGGTCGACGGCGTCATCTGCGGCCACATCCACTATGCCGATATGCACGACCGCATGGGCATCCACTACGTCAATACCGGCGATTGGGTGGAAAGCTGCACGGCGATCGCCGAAACCCCCGAGGGCGTCCTCGAGCTGATCCGCTGGACCGAAACCCCGCTGCCCCGCAAGCCGAGACGCCTCCGCCTCCGCCGAGCCGCCGTAGGGCAGTAGCCAAGGCCAGCCGGCCCGGCGCCCGCTGCTCCCCCCTTCCGACGCAAGCGGTAGAAGGACCCTTTTGGCACCGCCGATGCAACGCGCCTCCTTCTCCCGTTTACGGGGGAAGGTGCCGGCAGGCGGAAGGGGGTGGCAACAAAACAGATGCGAAATCAGTGCTTTAGCAGAAATCCCACCCCAACCTATCCCCGCTCCCCAGCCCCATGCGATTCTCCCCTCGTCCTGCGCACCGAAGCGAGATCATGACGAGTGGTTGGTGCAGGGGAGGTTGGGTGGTCCGGGAGTCGTTCCGGGCCAGGCCAAAAGTACCTCGGCATGGGCCAGTTCGCTGGCCAAGCCGCTATCAACGCACGGGTGGCCCAATGCGGAGCCACCCAGGGGAGCAAGGCCGCCATGCATAAGGCGGCTGGGAAAGGTGGGCAATGCCGGGTCGCCCGGGTTGCCAGGCCGCCCGCGCTTTTCGCGATGTGGCACGGGATGCTCCCGGGTCGCGGTACCATAAGCCCAAAACCCCGATCGGCCGGCGAGGCGCGAGCCTCTTTTGTTTGCGGACTAACCGCGTCGGGGCGCAAGCCTCGCCGGCCCGCTTCACTGCCCATCAACCCGAGGCCGCAAGGCCGGCGGGGGCTTTGCCATACCCTTCACACCCCTGACATGGGACTCTCGTAAATCGCCAGCAGTGGACGCGTACGGAGCTCGTCATGAGCAAGGTGCTGATCGTTACCGACGCCTGGCTGCCGCAGACCAACGGCGTCGTGCGATGTCTCGAAGCGGTCGGTCGCGAGCTGGTCCGCCGCGGCCACGCGGTAAGCTACCTCACCCCCAAGGGCTTCTGGACCTTCCCGCTGCCGACCTATCCGGAGATCCGCCTGTCCATCGTCACGCCGCCGACCATCGCGGCGTGCATCGAGCGCGAGACGCCGGACCACATCCACATCGCCACCGAAGGTCCGCTCGGCCTCCTGGCGCGGCTGGTCTGCATCGAGCAGGGGCTCGCCTTCACCTCGAGCTACCACACCCGCTTTCCCGAATACGTTGCCGCCCGCGCGCCGATCCCGGTCGAGTGGACCTACTCGTTCCTGCGCTGGTTCCACGGCGCTGCCGCCGCGACGCTGGTGCCGACCGCCTCGATGCGCGAAGAACTGCAACAGCGTGCCTTCACCGGGCTGCGCACCTGGACCCGTGGCGTCGATCACCAGCGCTTCTCTCCCGGCGAGAAGACTTGGTTCGGCGACCTGCCGGGGCCGCATCTGCTCTATGTCGGCCGCGTCTCGGTGGAAAAGAACGTCGAGACCTTCCTGCGGCTCGACGTTCCCGGCACCAAGATCGTCGTCGGCGACGGACCATCCCGCGCCGAGCTCCAGGCGCGCTACCCGAACGCACGCTTTCTCGGCCTCCGGACCGGCGACGAACTCTCCGCCATCTACCGTTCCGCCGATGTCCTGGTGTTCCCCTCGCGCACCGACACGTTCGGCAACGTCATGGTCGAGGCGATGGCGTCCGGCCTGCCGGTCGCGGCCTATCCGGTCACCGGGCCGCGCGATGTGCTTACCGATCTGGCCGCTGCCGCGATGGATGAAGACCTCGCCGTTGCAGTCACCCGGGCCCTTGGCCTCGATCGCACTGCCGCCCGGGCGCATGCCCTCACCTTCACCTGGTCGGCCTGCGCCGAGATCTTCATCGATACGCTGGTGCCGGTGCGTCACCGGCTCGCCGCGGCTGCATAGGTCCTGCGCCGAAACAGCAACGATCGGCTGATTGATCTTTGCCGCGCGCCCCTGCAATGTCCGCCCGATCCGGGCGGATTCCCCCGCCCCCGGAGCACATCCAGCTATGTCGTCGGCCTCGCCGGTCGCTCCGCGCATCTCACCCGAGCTGCGCGCCGCGATCTACCACTTCACCGTGTTCGGAACGAACGGGGCGATCTCGGTCTATTTCGGCGTGTGGCTGACAATGCGCGGCATTGCGCCAGGCGAGATCGGCATCATCAACGCCGCGCCGGTGCTGCTGATGCTGGCGGTCAACCAGATCGTCGGGCGTATCGCCGACCGGGCGAGCGACTGGCGCGGCGTCATCATCGTGCTGTCGATGCTCGCCGGGCTGATCCCGCTGGGGCTGTTCTTCGTCTCCGGCTTCTGGGGCATCCTGCTGATCTGGACCCTGTCGATCATGCCGGCGCAGGCGCTGGTGCCGGTCACCGATGCGGCCACCCTGCGGATGACGCAGCGGCGGGGCACCAACTTCGCCACGGTGCGTGCCTGGGGCACCGTCGGCTTCATGCTCACCGGCATAGCCTCCGGGCCGATCATCGGGATGTTCGGCGACGCCGCCTTCGTGCCGCTGTTCGTCGCCCTAGCGCTGCTGCGCGCAGGCCTTGCCTTCCAGCTGCCGCGCTTCCGGGCCGAACCCGTCGTGGGCGCAACTGCCCCCAAGCAGGGCGCCACCGCGCTCAAGCAGGTGCTGAAGCCCTGGTTCGTGCTGACACTGCTCGGGCTGGGCGTCCTCTACTCGACCCACGGTGCGTTCGGTGCCTTCGCCGCCATCGAGTGGCACAAGCAGGGCGTGCCCGAGGCGCTGATCGGCCCGCTGATCGGGGTGATGGCTGCCGCCGAAGCGGCGATGATGTTCTTCTGGAAAAAGCTCAACCTGAAGATCTCCGCCCGCCACATCGTCATCTTCGCCTGCCTGATCGCCTGCGTCCGCTGGACCGCGCTCACCTTCGCTCCGCCCATTCCGGTGCTGTTCGGCCTGCAGCTGCTGCACGCGGTCACCTTCGGCATGGGCTATCTCGGCGGCATCTACTTCATTGCCAACTGGACCTCCGAGCACATAGCTGCCGAGGCGCAGGGCTTCTCCTACGTGGTGCAGCAGTCGATGTCAGTCATCGCGCTGCTCGGCATGGGCTGGGCCTATGGCGCGCTCGGCCACTGGGCCTGGGTCGTGCTCGGCGCCTATTCGCTGGTCGGGGCGCTTCTGGTCTGGATTTCGCTCCGCATCCAGCCGCCCACCGTCCGTCCCGTCGAACCCGAAACCATCATTGTCGCGGAACCCGCGCCCTAACGCCTGGCCTGGAGGCCACAATGACCACCCTCGTCGCGGAACGCCGCGGCTTCCTCACGCCCGAACTCCGCGCCACCCTCTACTACTTCATCCAGTATATGTCCGGCGCCGTGGTCACCGTCTATGGCGGCATCTGGTTCGCCGGGCAGGGCCTGAGCGCCAGCGAGATCGGCATCCTCAACGCCCTGCCGGTGCTGATCATGCTGGTCCTCAACGTCGTGGTCGGCCGCATTGCCGACCGGGCGAATGACTGGCGGACCGTCATCGTCATCGGCGGCGTGCTGGCCGGGGTGCTGCCGATCGCGCTGTTCTTCGTCTCCGGCTTCTGGGGCATCCTGATCGTCTGGACGCTGCTGTCGCTCCCCGCTGCCGCCGTCGGCCCCGTGATGGACGCTGCGACCATCCGGATGACGCGCCGGCGCGGCTCGCAGTTCGGCCCGATCCGCGCCTGGGGCACGGTGGGCTACATGGTGATGCTGGTGATCGTCGGCTTCATCATCAACTGGCTGGGCGGTGGCGCCTTTCTGCCGATGTTTGTCGGGCTGTCGCTGCTGCGCACCGTCGCGGCGTTCCAGCTCCCACGGTTTCGCGGCCCCGATGGCCCCGAGACCAAACCTGAGCAGTCGGGCGCGGCACACCGGCTGCGCGATGCGATGCAGCCGTTCTTCGTGCTGCCGCTGATCGGCTTCTCGCTCGTCATCGCCACCCACAACATGCAGAACGCCTTCCAGGGTCTGCTGTGGAAGGAACAGGGCTTCTCGGCCGACATCATCGGCCCGCTGTTGGCGGTGGCGGCGATCGCCGAAGCGGCGCTGATGTTCACTTTCGGCCCCATCGCCCGCCGGTTCTCGGCCCGCACGCTGATTCTCGTTTCGGCCGGCGGCGCCGTCATCCGCTGGCTGCTGATGGCGCTCGAGCCCGGCATCGAACTGCTCATCCCGCTGCAGTTCTTCCACGCCGTTACCTTCGCGCTCGGCTACATGGGCTGCATGCACTTCATCACCAACTGGACCAGCGACGCCATCGCCGCCGAGGCCCAGGGCTTCTTCGTGATGCTGCAGCAGTCGATGAACGTCGTCACGCTCGCCGCCTTCGGCTGGCTGATCGGCCTGATGGGCACCAAGGCCTGGTTCGTCGCCGCCGGGTTCGCGCTGATCGGCGGAGCGATGATCCTTGCGTCCATTGTGCTGCACGCACCAAAGCAGGCCAGCGAACCCAAGCTGCTCTAGCGGGCAAAGCAAAGGCCCCGCGGATCGATCCGCGGGGCCTTGAAGCTTGCGATTGCCGCTCGATCAGCCGAGGCGGCCACTGGCGTGGGCCAGCATCGTGTAGACCCGGCCACGGTCGCTGAGCAGATACTCGCGGGTCTCTTCGACCGGGCTGGCGCCAGTCGCAGCGCGCTTCAGCAGTTGCTCGAACTCGCTCATGTAGGTCGTAGCGGTCTTGGCGAAATCGGCATCGCGCTGGATGCGCTTGCGGACTTCGTCATAGGTCGCCTGGCCGGTCAGCGAGTAGATGCGGCGCGAGAAGACGTTCTGTTCGCCCGACTGGTACCGCTGCCAGGCCTCCGCGAGCGCCGCCTGGTCCATCGAGCGGGCGATCTCTTCGGTCAGGGTCGCAAAACCCTGGGCCGGCGCGACGGGAGCGGGTGCCGGGGCAACCGGTGCCGGCGCGGCGGCCGGAGTGGCTGGACCGGAGGCGTTGCGCAGCACATCACGCAGCCAGCCGCCACCTTCGGGCTTCTGGTCGGCGGGGCGGGCAGCAGCGGGAGCCGGGGCCGCCGGGCGGGGCGCTGCGGCCGCGGGCACGTCTGGCATCGGTACGAAGCGCGGCTGGGCTGCCGCCTGTGCCACGGGGGCGGGGCGAACCGGCTCGGGGCGCGGTTCGGCCTGGCGGACCGGCTCCGGACGCGACACGGGGGCTTCGTCACGGGCGATCGACTGCCGGGTCGGCGCGGCCGGACGGCGGTCGGACAGATCATGCGTCTGCGGCTGGGCGCGGACGATGGCGTTGAGCTCGGCCAGGGCCTCGATCTGCTCGGCGACGACACGGCGCATCGCGGCGGCGCTGGACTTCGTCTCCTCGGGCAGCTCGATCACGCCGCGGGCCAGCTCGGAGCGGGTCGCCTCGAGTTCAGTGCCGACTTCCTTGGCGGTCTCGCGCATGGCGGCGGCGGTCTCGTTGAAGCGCTGCGTGGCTGATTCGAGTGCCTGCTGCATCTCGAGGATCATCGTCGCCTGCGTCTGACGCAGGGCGTCAGCCGCGCGCTGGCTTTCGTTGCCGGCGGTGCTGGTGAACGAGCCGAGCTGGGTCGCGACGCGCTGCGACGTCGATTCGAGCGCTTCTTCCAGCAGATTGGTGCTCTTGCCCAGGACCGATTCCATCTGCTCGGTGGTCTTGCCCAGCGCCGTCTGCAGGCGTTCCTGCGTGGCGGCAATGGCGGCTTCCATCTCCCCGGTAGAGGCGGTGAGGGCGCCATGCATCTGCTCGGTGGTCGAGCTGAGCACCGACCGCACCTGACCGGTCGTCGCGGAGAGGGCCAACTGGACCTGATCGGCAGTAGCGGTGAGCACGCTCTGCACCTGCTCCGTGGTGGTCCCCAACGCGTCCTGCACGCGGCTGGTGGTCGAGTTCAGCACCCCTTCCAACTGGTCGGTGGTCGCTGCCAGGGCAGACTGCACCTGGTCGGTGGTGGATGTCAGCACACTCTGCAACTGGTGGGTCGTATCGCTCAGGGCGCTGTTGATCGAGCCCGAAGTCTGTTCCAGCGTCTCGGCGACGTTCGACGTGGTCGAGGCCAGCAGTTGCTCCATCGACATCCGGGCGACGCCCAGGCGTTCCTCGGTCTCGTTGACGGTGTCGGCGATCGACTGGGCGAAGCCGCGCATGCGCATGTCGATCTCGTCGGCACGCGAGGCGAAGCTGCCGGCCAGTTCGTCCATCGCAGAGCGGCGCTCATCGAGCATGCCGAGGGTGAAGTTGCTGGTCGAGTTGAGGTTCTCGGCCGCCTTGTCGATCGACGCCGCTTCCGCGCCGAGGTTGCCGAGGATGGCACCGAACTCGGTGACCATCGACTGGATCGTCGTCTGCAGGGCACCAACGTGCGTGGTGACCATGCGGCCGGCTTCCTCGGTCGAGGAGATCGCGTCGCGAACCGTGGTCGAGTAAGTGGCCGTCTGCTGGGCCACCGAGGTCTCAAGGTTTGCGAGGTTGGCGGTCGAAGCGTCGAGCACCTTCTGCAGCAGCATGTTGGAGTCGTTCAGCTTGCCCAGCGCCGCCGTCACGTCGGTGAGGATGCGCGAGGTGGACTGGCTCATCAGGTCCTCGGCCGCCGAGGCGTTGCTGATGAGGGCCTGCTGCAGCACGTTGCCGTGGTTGTCGAGCGCCATGGCCAGCTGGGCCGAGCGATCCGACACGAGGGTGGAGAACTCGTCGGTCCGCTCCGTGACCACGCGGTTTATCTCGGCGACCTTGCCGCCGATTGCGTCGGCTGCAGCGACGGCCTTGATCGAGATCAGGTCGTCAATGTTGCGGGAAGCGACACCGATCTGCTCGAGCGCATTCCGGACGGCGACGTCCATGCGGTCGGCAGTGGTGGTGACGTCGTCGGCGATGTTCTGGGTCGCGGCGACGATGCGACGGGAGATGGTCTCCTCGATGCGGTCGGCGCCGGCCTCGAGGTCGGTCATCGACTGGACGAGCGCGGTGTTTATCGCGGTGTTCAGTGAGGCGAGACGCTCGGCGGTGATGTCGGCGCGGGCAGTGATGGCCTCGGGCAGGGTGCCCAGACGCTGGTCGACCATGTCGGTGATCGCCTTGCGCGCCGAGTTCACGCCGGTCTCGATGATGTCGGCGGCGGCGCGAGCGCTTTCGCCAACTGTCGAAGAAGCCTGGTCGATGCGGCCGGTGACGCCGGTCTCGGCATCCGCCATGCGCAGGATGGCGCTGTCGACGCCGCGGCCCAGCTGTTCGCTGACTTCGGACACCTTGGCCTGGATGAGCGTTGCAACCTGAGAGGCGCGCTCGCCCATAGAGTCGGTCACACTGCGCAGCGAGCCGTCGATCTTGTCGCGGGCTGCGGTGCCCTGGGCATCGATGGTGCGAGCGAGCTCGCTGGTACGGTCACCAATCGCGGCAGCAATACCCACGGTATGGGTGCCGAGCGTTTCGGCCAGCTGCTGGGTGCGGTTGTTGAGCGCCTCGGCAAGCTCGGCGGAGCGGGCCGACACGGTTCCGGCCAGCGTCTGAGTGCGCTGGTCGAGGCTCTCGGCGAGCGCCTGGGCGCGCATGTCGAAGTTGGCGTTGATCGCCTGGACCCGGATGTCGAGGTTGTCGCTGAGCGCGGTCGTTCGCAGGTCGAGGTTCTGGTTCAGCGTCTCGACACGGCTGTCGAGGCCGTCATGCAGGGCCGCCGTGCGGGTATCGATGCTCTCGTTGAGCGTGCGGGTCTGTGCCTCGAGGCCAGCGGCGAGGCGCTGGGCGCGGGCGTCAAAGCCTTCGTTGAGTGTACGCGTCTGGGCGAGCAGGTTCGAGTCGAGGCTCTGAACGCGGGCGTCGAAGCCATCGTTCAGTGTCGCGGTGCGCTGCTGCAGGATGCCGTCGATCTGGTCCGCCCGGCCGGAGAACACACCGGTGATCTGTTCGGCGCGGTTGGCGAGGCTGGTGTCGATCGCCTGAACGTGGGTGAGGATGGTGGTGTCGAGAGACTGGGCATGCCCGGCGATGGTGCGGTCGAACGCCGTGACGTGCTGGCCGAGCGTGTGGTCGAGTTCGCCGGCACGGCGGGCAATGGCGCCGTCGAGCTGCGCGGTCCTGGAGCCAAGAGAGGATTCGAGTTCCGAGGTGCGGGCGTGCAGCGTGCCGTCGAGTTCCGCCGTCCGAGCGCTCAGGGCGCCGTCGAGCTCAGCCGTGCGGGTGCTCAGGGTGCCTTCGAGTTCCGCCGTGCGGATGGAGAGGGCGTCGTCGAGGGCGGTGGTCCGCGAAACGAGGGCAGCTTCGACTTCACCGGCGCGCGTGGCGAGCGTGTGATTGAGCTCGCTGGTCCGGGCTACGATGATCTGTGCCAGCTCGTTTGCATTGGCGCTGACCGTCTGGCCAAGGCTGGCGGTGCGGGTGGTAATCGCCTGCTCGAGCTCGTTGGTGCGGGTCGTCAGCGCCAGCTCGAGTTCGCGAGTACGGCCCGAAAGCGCATCGTCGATCTCGCGCGCCCGGCCGAGGAGAGTCTCGGAGAAATCGACATTGCGGTTCTGCAACGTCTCGTTGAGCAGGCTGGTCCGGCCGTCGAGAGCATCGGCGATGACCTGGGTGTGGCCTTCGAGCGAGTCCGAGATTTCGCGCGAGCGGTTGGCAATTGTCTCGGTGATCTGCTTGGTGCGCTGGCCGAGGGTCTCGGTCATTTCGCGGGTGCGCTGCGACACGATCTCGTTGAAGTGCTCGCTCTTTTCGTCGAGGGCAATCTCCAGCACGTTGGCGCGGGCGGCGAAGCTCGCATTGTGCTTGTCGAGTGCCGAAACCAGCTTGTCGCCCTTGTCGCCGATCACGCCGTCGAGGCCGGCGAGGCGGGTATCGATGGCCGAGGCGATCTCGTCGAGGCGGGCGTCGAACTGCGCGAGGTTCTGCGAACCTGCGCCGGTCAGGGTGACGCGGGCGCGTTCGGTGGTGTCGTCGAGGGCGCCGGACAGTTCGATCATCGCCGACTGCAGGCGCGATTCCATCGAGTTGACCTGGATCTGCACCTGCTCGTCGAGCTGGTGGCTGAGACCCGAGAGCAGCGACTCGGCTTCACGGGCGCGGCCGGTGATGTCCGACGCGATGCGGGTGCCGATCATGTCGAGGGCGCTCGACACTTCGTGGCCGCGGTCACGCAACTGATCGAGCAGCGTGATGCCGCCCTGGCTCAGCAGCTTGGCGAGCGACGAGGTGCGATTGTCGATGGCGTCCGAAAGGGTGACGGTGCGGCTGTCGAGGGCTTCGGTCAGCGATTCGAGGCGCTGGTCGATCACGGCGCTGAGCTGCTCGGTGCGATTCTCGAAGGCGCCGGAGATGGTGCCGGCACGATCTTCGAGCGTGATGTTGAGCCGCGAGGCCGAGTCGTCGAGGGCGACGAGCAGGTGGCTGGTGCGCTGGTCGATCAGCGACACGAAGCTCTCGGTGCGCTCGCCAAACGCGCCGTTCAGCGAGTTGCCGGCGGTCTCGAGCGCCTTGGTCAGGTTGCCGCCCGACTCGACGATGGTGCCGGCGATGCGCTGGCTGATCATGTCGAGGTCGAACACCAGGCCGGTGTGGCTCTCGGTGATCGCTTCACGCACGCGCTCGGTGTTGGTGATCACCGCTTCGCGCTGGCTGGCAAGTTCCTGGATCAGGGCGCGCATGCGCGATTCGTTGTCGGAATAGGTGCGTTCGAGCGCGGTGACCTCGTTGTGGATCATCACCTCGAGTTCGCCGGCACGCGACAGGGCGCGCTCCAGGCCATCGCCGAGCGCGTTTACTTCGCGGCGCACGGCCTGGCCGACGGACGCGACTTTCTCCGATGCGGTGGTCTCGGGCTCGGCGAGGCGGATGGCGGCCTGGGTCACGGCGGCCGCAGCGTTGCGCAGGTCCTGCGCGCGGCGGATCAGCGTGGCGACGGCGAAGATGCCGATCACGGGGACCACTGCAAGAGCCACCAGGCCGATGAAATCGTTGGAGCCCCAGAAGGCGGCGGTACCGAGGTCCGAGCCGTTGCGCACCACGGCGACAAGCGCGATGGCGACGACCCAGCCGAGCGAAACCAGCGCCGCCACCATGGTGGTGTTGCCGGCCGGCTTCTGCTGCAGGCCGTAGAGGATCTTGGTCGATTGGAACCGGTCGTCATTGGCGACCGAGCCAGTCTGCGCCGCGAACTTGTCGGCGGTGCGCTGGCGTTCCGTGCGCGGCGAGTTGTCGCGCTGCACAGCCTTGGGACCGAGGGACGGGGCAGGGCGCTCGACAGGTTCGTCAGCGGCAGCCGGCTGGTCGAGGCCGGCGAACACCGAGTCCTTGAGGGCGTCCTCCACCGCAGAGAAGGCGAGAGTTGCGGGATCGTTCTGGGGGGAAGAAGACTTCTTGGCCATACTCGTTACAACTCTCGCATCGGCACTCGGCGGGCCTTTAGAGTGTGATTGGACCACCCCCGAGCATTCGGAAGCGTTCCAAATTAGGTAAAATGCGATTCAAAAGCCCCGCAACCTACCTGCTACCCTAACCCCGCCGCACGCTGGGTAGGCGACAAACATACATTCAATTTAAGGCAAACCGAATGCTTTCTTAATGGAAGGTTAATATGCCGGGCTGACCGTGGCGGGTTAAGGGCGAGCCCTGCCTTATCCCCTTCAATTTAATCGGCTGTTCACGCGGTCCCGCTACCGTTCCGGGTCAACGCTCCGAAGCGGGCGAAACGCGAAACAGGGTCGCAGGTATGTCAAAGAGTACTGCGCTTGACGCAGGGCAGGACGCTCCGCGTAAGGATCGCGCGCACGGTCCTATCGACATGGAACATCTCGGTCGCCAGGCGATGGGTGATCCCGGTCTACAGGACGAGGTTCTGCGCCTCTACGCCCGCATGTCGCAGGTCTATCTGGGCCGGATCGAGGATAGTACCTCGGTCACCATGCTGCTCGAACACCTCCACACCCTCAAGAGCGCCGCTGCCGGGATCGGGGCCTGGGCCGTGCGCGATCTGGCAAGGCAGGCCGAAGACGAACTGCGCTCCGGCCAGCCGCCCAGTCCCGAGCGCGTCGAGGATATCGCGATGGCGGTGGTCGAATGCGTCAGCTTCATCGATGCCTTCGTCATGGCCAGCGAGCAGAACGGGGTTACCGCCTAAGGGCCCGCTTGCCGGGCGGGGATGCCGCCGCTATATCCGGCCATCCCTCATGCAAAGACCAGACATGCCCCGCATCACCTACATCGAATCCAATGGCACGCGGCACGAAGCCGAGGCCGAACTCGGCTCGACCGTCATGGAAACGGCGGTGATGAACGGCATCCCCGGCATCATCGCCGAGTGCGGTGGTTCGTGTACCTGCGCCACCTGCCATGTCTATGTCGACGACGCCTGGACCGAAGTAGTCGGCGGACCCTCGATGATGGAAGAGGACATGCTGGACTTCGCCTGGCAGCCCAAGCCGAACTCGCGGCTCAGCTGCCAGATCAAGGTCAAGGAGGCCATCGACGGTCTCGTCGTCCACGTGCCGAGCCGGCAGGCCTGAACTCAGGCGTCGCAGCGTTTGAGCAGCCGGGGATTGGGCCAATCCACCTTGCCAATATCGGTGACATAGAAGTGGAAGCTGTCGTGGGTGAGCCAGACAGCGACCACGGTCTGCGAGTTGTCAGCCGGGAGCCAGGTGGTTCTGCCCTCGAACACGCCGAGCTCGAACGGGACCGGCGTCGGCATCCCAGGCGTCTTGAAATCGATGGTACCTTCACCGGTGGCTACGATGCGAACCGGGTCCAAGCAATCGATGGTGGTTGCCGAGACGATGGTTCCCTCCGGCTCCGGAAAGCCTAGGCTCCAGTCGCCCGCGAACGGGGCTGCGAGTCCGTTCGGAGCACCTTCGTATCCTGCTCGCGGAAAATCCTCCGCCTGCACTGCGCCCGCCATGCCGACGAGCCCGATGCCGAGCAGGTTCTTCAAGCTGTTTCGGTGCAAGTCGTTGCCCTCGTTCTGTTTTGTTGATGCAGCGGAGCAAGAGTGCCGCACCTCATATGACGACTGCAACCTCCCGGTCCTTGGGGGGCCGGTTTCGGGTCCGTGCTGCCATCCCATTCCATGGCACGGGCAGCCCGTGGATTCTTTTCGCCGCCTCGGCTATTCCCGCTCAACGCAATTCTAATCCACGGCAGTCACGGGAAACATTAAAGCTATTGAATTTCAATAGCTTGTTCCACTGTACGGATGTGGGTACATATCGCGTTATCCGAAAGGCCGCCAATGGGTGAACTGACAACATTCCCTGTCAGCTACAAAGTCGAGGGCAAGCGCATCGTCATCGTTGGCGGTGGAGAAGAAGCCCTCAACAAGGTCCGACTGGCGATTAAGACGACTGCATCAGTCGTGATTGTCTCGCGGCACGTAGAAGCGGACTTCTCCGAGTTTCCGGTCACGGTGCTGGCGCGGCCGTTCGAGGTTGGCGATCTCGACAACGCGGCGCTGGTCTTCGTTGCCGACGACGGCGCCGACGGAGAGGCTGCCAAGTCGGCGGCCCGGGCCCGCGGCCTGCCGCTTAACGTCGTCGACGTTCCGGCAGAGTGCGACTTCTACACCCCGTCATTCATCGACCGGGCGCCCATCACGATCGCGGTGTCGTCCGAGGGTGATGCGCCGGTGCTGGCCCGACTGATCCGGGCCCGCATCGAGCAGGTGATCTCGCCCAATCTGGGCGCTTTGGCCCGGCTTGCTGGGTCGATGCGCGAAAAGGTATCGGCGGTGCTCTCTGGGCCGCGGGCGCGGCGCTACTACGAGGAACTGGTAACCTCGCCCGAAGTCGAGGTGGCTACGCTGCGCGGGCATGGGACTGCGGAGGCGGAGGCCGTCCTCGCCCGGCATGCCGAACTCGGCGATACGGCGGGCGTCGTCTGGCTGATCGGCGCCGGACCCGGTTCCGAAGATCTGCTTACTCTGCGCGCCCAAAGGCTGCTGCAGGAGGCTGACGTCATCGTCCACGACGCACTGGTGCCGACTGCCGTCGTCGACATGGGTCGTCGCGATGCCGAGCGTATCTCCGTCGGCAAGCAGAAGGGGCACCACTCCTTCACGCAGGCCGAGATCAACGCGCTGATCGTCCGCCTCGGCAAGGCCGGCAAGCGCGTGGCGCGCCTCAAGGGCGGCGACCCGATGGTGTTTGGTCGCGCCGGCGAGGAGATCGAGGCGCTGAACCGCCACGGCATTGCCTTCCATATTGTTCCCGGCGTCACAGCGGCCCTTGCCGCGGCTGCCGACACTGCGACGCCGGTCACGCTGCGCAAGGTTTCCACCGGCTTCGTGCTGGCGACTGCGCATGGCGCCAACTCCGAGGAGTTGCAGCACTGGGCTTCGCTGGCCTCGGCCGGGCTGACGCTGGCGCTCTACATGGGCAAGTCCGTCGCCGCTGAGACGGCGGCAAGGCTCATCGCGGAAGGCGCTGCTTCGACCATCCCGGTTGGCCTCGTCGTCAAGGCAGGGCGCAAGGATCGTGTCCTCTACCGAGGCTCGCTGGGCGACCTTGCTTGCGGGCAGGTCGAGCTCGCGGATGGCCCGGCAATCATTTTCGTGGGCGAAGCGATCGCGCACGGCGACTGGAGCGACGCCATCCGGCTCGCCCGCAACGAATTCAAGGTGGCATGACGATCATGGAAATCCTCACCGGCAACGAGCTGATGAGCGGTGCGACGGTCTATCTCGACCGCGACGGCCGCTGGGTGGAGGAGTTGCAGCACGCCCGCGTCTTCGGCAAGGACGAGGTCGAGGCTCGGGACGCGGCGATTGCCGCCACGAAGAAGACACTCCGGGTAGTCTCGCTGGAGATCGAAACCGTGACGCTCCGCGATGGCGCCATATACCCCGATCGCATTCGCGAACGCATCCGCGCCGAGGGGCCGACCGCCCCGCGATTCGATCGCCAGCATCTCGACGAGGACGGCCATGTATCGATATGACGAGTTCGACGCCGCGTTCGTGAAGGAACGCACGGCGCAGTTTTCCGACCAGGTGGCCCGCCGCCTGACCGGTGAACTCAACGAGGACCAGTTCCGGCCGCTGCGGCTGATGAACGGCCTCTACCTGCAGTTGCACGCCTACATGCTGCGCATTGCCGTGCCCTACGGCACGATGAACTCGAAGCAGATGCACATGCTGGCCCACATCGCCCGTACCTACGATCGGGGCTATGGCCACTTCACGACGCGGCAGAACATCCAGTTCAACTGGCCCAAGCTGCGCGACATCCCGAAGATCCTCGAGGACCTGGCCTCGGTTGAGATGCACGCCATCCAGACCTCGGGCAACTGCATCCGCAACATCACCACGGACCAGTTCGCCGGCGCCACCGCTGACGAGATCATCGACCCGCGTCCGGTCGCCGAAATCCTGCGCCAGTGGTCTTCGCTGCACCCCGAGTTCAGCTACCTGCCGCGCAAGTTCAAGATCGCGATGACCGGTTCGCCGTCGGACCGTGCTGCGATCCGCTTCCACGATATCGGGCTGCAGGCTGCCACCAGCGATGTCGGCGAGATCGGCTGGCAGGTCTGGGTGGGCGGCGGTCTTGGCCGCACCCCGATGATCGGCAAGATGATCTCGGGCTTCGTGCCGCACGAGCACCTGCTCGCCTATCTCGAGAGCATCCTGCGCGTCTACAACCGCTACGGTCGCCGCGACAACAAGTACAAGGCGCGCATCAAGATCCTCGTTCACGAGGAAGGCATCGAGCAGATCCGCCAGCAGGTCGATGAGGAGTTCTCCCACGTGAAGGGTGGCGTCCTGCACTTGCCGCAGGAGGAGCTCGACCGGATCGGCAAGTACTTCGCTGAGCCGAGCTACGAACTGGTCAACGAGACCCATGTCGATGTGGCGCGGGAAAAAATCCTGAACCCGGCCTATGGCCGCTGGCTGGAGCGCAACCTGCATGGCCACCGCCAGCCGGGCTACGTCTCCGTCACCATCTCGCTGAAGCCGATCGGCGGAGCGCCGGGCGACGCCACCGATGTGCAGATCGACGCAGTCGCCGACCTGGCGGCTGAGTATTCGCACGACGAATTGCGCGTCACCCACGAGCAGAACCTGGTGCTGCCGCACGTCAAGATCGCCGACCTGCCGGCAGTCTACGCCAGGCTGGTCGAGCATGGCCTGGCCGAGGGCAATGCGGGCCAGATCACCGACATGATCTGCTGCCCCGGCCTCGATTTCTGCGCGCTGGCCAATGCCCGCTCGATTCCGCTGGCGCAGGAAATCAGCCGCAAGTTCGGTTCGCCTGAGCGCCAGGCTGAGATCGGCGACCTGAAGATCAAGATTTCGGGCTGCATCAATGCCTGCGGCCACCACCACGTCGCCCATATCGGCATCCTCGGCGTCGAGAAGAAGGGCACGGAACTCTACCAGATCACGGTCGGCGGCGACGCCACCGAGCAGGCCGCCATCGGCGACATCCTCGGCCACGGTTTCATCGCCGAGGACGTGCCCGCCGCCATCGAGCGGCTGGTCGACGCCTATATCGCCCGCCGCCAAAGTCCCTCCGAGCCTTTCATCGACGCGTTCCGCCGCATCGGCAAGGAACCGTTCAAGGAGGCGCTGTATGGCAACGCTTGACCTCGCCGTCGCCGGTCTTCGCCCGCACAAACGCGATGCCCTGCGCGAGCTGGGCATCATGTCGCTCAACGGCATGTTCGACGAGATGGACGGCGTTTCCGTCCTCCGCCAGGCCACCGAGCACCTGCTGCCGGGCGACCTGGCCATCGTGTCGTCGTTCGGTGCCGACTCGTCGGTGCTGCTCCACATGGTGGCGCAGGTCGACAAGGGCCTGCCGGTCTACTTCCTCGAAACTGGCAAGCACTTTCCCGAGACGCTGGACTATGTCGAGACGCTGAAGCAGCAGCTCGGCCTCACCGACCTCATCGCGCTCCATCCCGACGCCAAGGACCTCGTCCGCTTCGATCCCACGGGTGACCTGTGGGAGACCGACCCGGATTCCTGCTGCCACATCCGCAAGACTGAACCGCTCGACGCGGTGGTGTCCGGGTTCGGCGGCTGGGTTACCGGCCGCAAGCGTTTCCAGACGAAGGAACGTGGAGTTCTCCCGCATTTCGAGCTGACCAGCGACGACCGCATCAAGGTCAATCCGCTCGCCTATTTCTCGGACGCCGACATCACGAGCTACAAGCTGAAGTACGGCTTGCCGGAGCATCCGCTCTATGCCAAGGGCTACAAATCCATCGGTTGCGCGCCCTGCACGAGCGTCGTGGCCGAAGGCGAAGACCCACGCGCCGGCCGCTGGCGCGGGTTGAACAAGAAAGAGTGCGGCATCCACTTCGATTTCAACGGAGCCATCGCCAAGCCCATGGCCACCCAGGAACTGAATCTCTTCAAGGACGGCGCGTTCGTCGCCGATCCGTTCCACGCCTGGGCCGAAGGCGATGACGCCGGCTCGGTGAGCTACAAGCACATCCCGCTTGCCGTTTTCGTCGAGAACCGCGACGCCGTGCTCGCCAACCCGCATCCGGTGGGCCTGCTGGTTTCGCCGGCCGACGACGTGATGACTGTAAAGGGCGACCTCGATCGCTTCAGCTCGATCGCTATCAGTTTCCCGGCCTACACCGACGGTCGCGGCTACTCCTCGGCCCGGCTGCTGGTCGAGCGGCTCGGCTACACGGGCGAGGTCCGCGCCGTCGGCGACGTGCTGCACGACCAGATCCAGCTGATGCGCCGCTGCGGCATCACCGCCTTCGTCGTCAAACACGAGCCAACGAAGAAGGCTTTGATCGAAGGCAAACTGGCCACTGTCGATCTGTTCTATCAGCCTGTCGGGCTGACCGAGGTGCCGGTCGGAACCCGCCCGTTCCTCCGCCGCGCGGTGGAGAACGCCTGACGATACCAACTGCGGCCGCTTCCGCGCGGTGCGGGAGCCGGCCATTCGCCGCGCCTAGCGTGACAGGCTGCGCACATCCTTAGACCGGAGGGCCGTGGATCGGCCTCCAGCCAAACGAGAAGTGAATGTCGAACGAAATCGTCACCGACGTGGTCATCATCGGCGCCGGCCCCGTGGGCCTGTTCGCCGTGTTCGAGCTCGGGCTGCTCGACATCAAGTGCCACCTGATCGACATCCTCGACCGGCCCGGCGGCCAGTGCGCCGAACTCTACCCGGAGAAGCCGATCTACGACATTCCGGGCTTCCCGATGGTCACGGGGCAGGGGCTCACCGACAACCTGCTGCAGCAGATCGCGCCGTTCGGGGCCGAGTTCCACTATAACCGCATGGTCAACACGCTCGAGAAGCTGCCGGACGGCACCTTCCGCCTGACCACCGACGCCGACGAGACGTTCCTCTGCAAGGTCGTGGTGATCGCGGCCGGCGGTGGCTCGTTCCAGCCCAAGCGCCCGCCGGTCGAAGGCATCGAGCAGTACGAGAACAAGTCGGTCTTCTACGCCGTCCGCAGGATGGACGATTTCCGCGACCAGGACGTGGTGATCGTCGGTGGCGGCGATAGTGCACTCGACTGGACGCTCAACCTCCAGCCCATCGTCCGCTCGCTGACCCTCGTCCACCGTCGCGACGCCTTCAAGGCGGCTCCGGCCTCGGTGAACAAGATGAAGGAGCTGGTCATGGAGGGGAAGATCAACTTCCTCCTCGGCCAGATCGGCAAGCTCGAGGGGACGGACGGCCAGATCGACCATGTCCACTTCACCATGGATTCAGGCGATCTCTCCGTGCCGGCGACCCGGCTGCTGCCCTTCTTCGGGCTCACCATGAAGCTCGGCCCGGTCGCCGACTGGGGGCTCGAACTCAACGACAACCTGATCACCGTCGACACCGAGAAGTTCCAGTCCTCGATCCCCGGCATCTTCGCTATCGGCGACATCAACCACTACCCGGGCAAGCTGAAGCTCATCCTCTCCGGCTTCCACGAGGCCGCGCTGATGGCCCAGGCGGCGAAATCCATCGTCTCGCCCGGCGAGCGCGTGGTATTCCAGTACACGACCAGCAGCACCAAGCTGCAGAAGAAGCTCGGCGTGGTCTGATGAGGATCCTCGTCACCGACCAGTCCGGCGTCGAACACGAGCTCGAAGGGCTCGATGGCTGGCGGACCATGGAAGTGATCCGCGACTGGGGCCTCAATATCAAGGCCGAGTGCGGTGGCGCGTGTTCATGCGCCACCTGCCACGTCTATGTCGACGAGGCCTGGTTCCATCGCCTGCCGCCGCCCAGCGAGGACGAGGAGGACCTGCTCTACTCGACACTCGACAAGAAGCCGACCTCGCGCCTCAGCTGCCAGATCCTGCTCTCGGACGAACTCGACGGGCTGAAGGTCACGCTGGCCGAAAGCGCCCGCAAGGACCCCTGATCCGATAGCTAACGGGTCGTTGCAGTTTGCCTCGCTTTTTATTCGAATGCGGGCGCTGGACTTCAGCGGACGCACTCGACTTCCCCTCCAGTCTGCTCCGACGCGGCAGAAGCCGAAAGGGAAGTGATATGACTGAGATGGATGAGGGCACCACCCGCGCCTTCTCGACGTTCAGGGTCCTGAACGGGGACTCCAACATCGTCGAACGGGACCAGCTGTTCCGCAATATGGCACAGCTATACTCCTACGTTTCCGATCGCTGCGACGACGAGCAGGTCGCGCAGTACGACGAAGTGCTCTGCCAACTGGCCGAGCTGGTGGAAACCGAGGCGCGCGCGCATGTCGCCAAGCTCCTCGCCCCGCTCGACCGTGCGCCGGGTAATGTCGTGGTGAAGCTTGCCAATGACGAGTTCGAGGTGGCCCAGCCACTGCTCGAATTCTCCAACGTGCTGAGCGACGACGACCTGATCGAGATTGTCGCCAACCAGTCCGAGGATCATCGCGTGGCCATTGCCGGCCGCCCGCAGGTGACCGAGCGGGTCGGCGACGCGATCGTCGAGCACGGCCAGACCGCGTCGGTGCATCGCCTCGTCCGCAATGCCAATGCCGAACTCGGCCAGCAGGCGCTCGAACGCCTCGTCGAGCGCGCCACCAACGATGCCGAGATGGCCAAGGATCTCCGCGGTCGCGAGGATATCGACTGGAAGAGCCTCGGCGGCCAGATCAACATCGTCGGCGACAAGGTGATGGAAACCATCGCCGCCATCGACCCCAAGATCGACCCGGTCACGGTCGGCAAGGTCTCGGCTGTTGTGTACAACCGGATGCGCAACCGTGCCGGCTTCAACAGCCAGGACTGGAAGGTCGCCTACAACCAGGTGAAGGCCCTGTCGGACCGCAAGCAGCTCGACGAGCGGGCGCTGGTCCGCTTTGCCCGCTTCGGTTACGGCCATCATACCGCTGCGGCCCTTACCATGCTGCTGCGCGTCGGCCCCGAGGTCTTCGTCAAGTGGCTGGCCATGCAGGATTACGTGGCGATCACCGTGGCACTCCGGGCGCTCGGTATCCCGCCCGACCTGTTCGAGGCGATGATCGCGTCGATGCCCTGGCGCGACCTGCCGAGCCCTGGTGACCTGCAGAACGTTCGTCGCCGTTTCGAGGCCCTGAGCAAGGATGAGGCCGTTGGCATCTTCGAGCTCTGGCGCACCCATGCCTTCCGCCGCCGACTGCCCAACGAGGACGTCGTCGGCGCCGCCTGAGAACTCCAAAGTCTGTCCAACAAAACTTCGCGGCGGCCGCAAGGCCGCCGTTTTTCATTGGAGCCGGTGGCTCGCTCTGCTACCCGCAAGGCCGCACGGGAGAGGCAGATGAGCAAGCGGATGTCAAAGACCCTGGCGGCCGAGATCGCCGACCGGACGCTGGTTGTCCTCAACCCGTCCAACCGCCTGCTGGCGCTCGGCGCCGCCCTGCAGCGTCACGGATTTCCGGGCGCCGTCGCACCGCCTGATGCCACCTTTTCGGACCGCGCCGCCCTGATCGCCTGGCTGCAGTCCACCTACGCAAGTCGTGACTAGGCTTGGTGGATTTCGCTCGGCAACTGTCGTAGCGTCGCCGCCGGGCAGGGAGGCGAGGGGCTTCAGCATGACGGATACACATGGCGCTGTCGTCGAGCCGGTTCGAGTCAGATTCACCATCAATGACGGGTTGCTGTCACTCGAACTCGACCCGCGCGTCACGCTCGCCACGGCACTGCGCGAGCATCTGGGCCTCACCGGTACCAAGATCGGCTGCGACCAGGGCCAGTGCGGCGCCTGCACGGTGCTGGTGAACGGCCGTCGCATCAACAGCTGCCTCACCCTCGCCGTCATGCACGACGGCGACCACGTCACCACGATCGAAGGCGTCGGTACGCCCGAGGTACTGCACCCGATGCAGGCGGCGTTCATCGAGCACGATGGCTTCCAGTGCGGCTACTGCACCCCGGGCCAGATACTCTCCTCGCTGGCCGTGATCGAAGAGATCAGGGCCGGCATCCCGTCCCACGTCACCGGTTCGCTGGAGGACGCGATCCCGCTCAGCGACGAGGAAATCCGCGAACGGATGTCCGGCAACCTTTGCCGCTGCGCCGCCTATCCCAACATCATCGCCGCCATCCGCGACTATGCCGGGGTCAAGCCATGAAGCCCTTCACCTACGAGCGGCCATCGACCACCGCCGAGGCAATCGCGGCCGCTGCGCAGCCCGGTGCCCGGCTGGTCGCAGGCGGCACCAACCTGCTCGACCTGATGAAGCTCGGCATCGAGGGACCGGCGCACATCGTCGACATCAACCGCATCGGCCTTGATCGGATCGAGGATGCGCCGGAAGGCGGCCTCCGCATCGGCGCGCTGGTCCGCAATGCCGACCTTGCGGCGCACCCCCGCGTTCGCCAGCACTATCCGGTGCTGACCCGCGCGCTCGTCTCGGGCGCCTCCGGCCAGTTGCGCAACAAGGCCAGCGTTTCCGGCAACCTGATGCAGCGCACCCGCTGCCCGTACTTCTACAACACCGACATGGCCTGCAATAAGCGACAGCCCGGTTCCGGCTGCTCGGCGATCGGCGGGGTCGGCCACAATTTCGCAGTGCTGGGCGCGAGCGATGCCTGCATTGCCACCCACCCCTCGGACATGTGCGTGGCGCTCCGCGCCCTCGATGCGATCGTTGAGGTTGAGAGCGCGGGCGCGAAGCGGTCGATCCCCATTGCCGATTTCCACCTGCTGCCCGGTGACACCCCCCACCTTGAGACCGCATTGCAGCCGGGCGAACTGATCACCGCCATCGTCCTGCCGCCGCCCGTCGTCGGCACGCAGCTCTACCGCAAGGTCCGCGACCGCGCCTCCTATGCCTTCGCCAATGTCAGCATGGCGCTGGTCGCGTCTGTCGAGCACGGCGAAGTCGTCGTCGAGCGTCTCGCCTTCGGCGGCCTGGCGCTCAAGCCCTGGCGCGTCGAGGCGGCCGAGCGCGGCCCGCGTGATGCCGGCGCCATCGCCGATATCGTGCTCGCCGGAGCGCAGCCCACCGCCGAAACAGCCTACAAGCTGCCCCTGGTCCGCCGCATGCTGGCGGCTGCGCTGGAGACCGTCCAATGATCGGCAAAGGCATCAGCCGCACCGACGGCCCGGTCAAGGTCAGCGGCCGCGCCCATTACTCCCTTGAGCGGCAGGAGCCGGGGCAGGCGCTCTACGGCCACATCGTCGGGGCCGGCATCGGCTACGGCCGCATCACCCGCATCGATGCCTCGGCCGCAGAACGCGTACCCGGCGTCCACCTCGTCTGGACCTACCACAACGCCCCCGAACAGGGGCCGCCGGAGGGTCCGGAGGGCGATATGATGGACCGGGCAAGGCCCGAGTTCGTCTCAGATCGCATCGACTACTACGGCATGCCTGTCGCCTTCGTCGTTGCCGACAGCTTCGAGATCGCCCGCCACGCAGCCGGGCTGATCGAGCTCGACTATGAGGCTGAGCCCGGACGCTACGAACTCGCCGCCCCGTCCAAGACGGCGCAATGGAAGAGCGAGACCCGGATCGGCGACGTCGATGCCACCATGGCTGCGGCGGTCAACAGCGTCGATCAGCTCTATTCGACGCCCTACCATTTCGGCCAGCCGATGGAGCCGAACGCCTGCCTCGCCGACTGGCGCGACGGGCACCTGACGCTGTTCCTTACGGCGCAGATGCTCAACCAACTGATCGTCGGCCTCGCCGCGACGCTGAAGCTCGACCGCAGCCACATCACCATCGACAGCGCCTATGTCGGCGGCGGCTTCGGATCGAAGATCGTGCTCCACGCCGAGGCGGTGCTTGCCTCGCTGGCCACCATGCATCTCAACCAGCCGGTCAAGGTCGCCTTCACCCGCCGGCAAATCTTCACACTCGTCGGCCACCGGCCCGCCTCGATCAGCCGGGTGCGGCTGGCCGCCACCCCCGACGGTCGACTGACGGCGGTCGGCCATGATGCGGCGATCCAGATATCGCCGAGCGAAGCGTGGGACGAGGCGGTCTCCTCCGTCGGCCGCGCCCTCTACACTACGCCGAACTTGCTGACGCGCCAGTTGCACCAAACCCTCGACATGAAAGCCGCCGAGCCGGTACGCGGTCCCGGCGAACTGGCCGGCCTGATGGTGTTCGAATCGGCCGTTGACGAACTGGCCGAACAGCTCGGCGTCGATCCGGTCGAACTGCGCATCCGCAATGACACCGATTACGATCCTGACAAGGACCTGCCGCTCAGCGGCCGCCGGCTCGTCGATTGCCTGCGCGAGGGTGCCGAACAGTTCGGCTGGAGCGAGCGTCCGCGCACCGCCACCCGTCGCGACGGGCGCTGGATGGTCGGCTACGGCGTTGCCTCATCGATGCGCGGCCACTTCCAGACCTCCGCCGAGGCGCTGGTGCGCATCGATCCCGAGGGTTGGGTGCTTGTGCGCTCGGACATGACCGATATCGGCACCGGTACCTATACCATCGTCGCTCAGGTCGTCGCCGAAGTGCTCGGCGTGCCGATGAGCGTGGTACGGGTCGAACTGGCCAACTCCGACCATCCCAAGGGCAACGGCGCCGGCGGTTCGTGGGGCGCAGCCAACACCACCGTCTCGGTCGATCGAGCCTGCGGCACGCTGGTGGAGCGCATTCGCGCAGTGGCAGGAACCACCTACAACGACATCTTCGCCGAGGTCCGGCGGCACTTCCCCGACGGCCTGGAGGCGATCGGGCTGACCTTGCCGTCCGAGGAAGACGCCAACTACCGGAAGTTCTCGCAGTATACCTATGGTGCCTCGTTCGCCGAAGTTGGCGTCGATATCGACACCGGCGAAGTCCGGCTGCGCCGCATGCTCGGTGTCTTCGCCGCCGGCCGCATCCTCAACCGCAAGACCGCGCGGTCGCAGCTGATCGGCGGCATGATCTGGGGCGTTGGCGCCGCGTTGCACGAAGAAGCGGCCGTTGATCCGCGCTTCGGCAGCTGGGTGAACGGCGACTTCGCCGAGTATCTGATCCCAACCCATGCCGACATTCCGGCCATCGAGGCGATCATGCTCGACGACTTCGACGAACGCGCCAACCACCTCGGCGTCAAGGGCATCGGCGAACTTGGAGCAGGGGGCACCGGCGGTTCTGTGGCCAACGCCGTCTACAATGCTACCGGTGTTCGAATCCGCGATTTCCCGATCACCCTTGGCAAACTATTGCCGCATCTGCCAAGGGATCGTTAGGGCATTTCAACCTTGCCCCTAGACCGCGCTTCGTGACGCATATAAAGATATCTTTATATCTCGTGAGGCAGCTTTGAACGATATCGTCGATCTGGTCGAGGTGCTGCGCGCCGCCGGGGAAACCACCCGGCTGCGCCTATTGGCGCTGCTTGCCGATGGCGAGCAGTCGGTGAAGGACCTCACCGAAATCCTCGGCCAAAGCCAGCCGCGCGTTTCGCGCCACCTCAAGCTGCTTGCCGACGCCGGGCTCGTCGATCGAAATGCCGAAGGGGCCTGGGCCTACTACCGGCTCTCCGACCACGGGCCAGGGGGCGATCTCGCCCGCTGGCTGGTCGGCCGGCTGTCCGACAACGATCCGGACCGGACTCGCGACCGGCTGCGGCTCGAAACCGTCCGCGCCAGCCAGCAGATGCAGGCGGCCGAGTATTTCGCCAAGGTCGCCGACAGCTGGGACCTGCTCCGCTCGCTGCACGTCTCCGAAGAAGCCGTCGAGTCAGCCATTCTCGCCGCTGTGGGGGGGCGCGTCGTCGATCTGCTTGTCGATCTGGGCACCGGCACCGGCCGCATGCTCGAGATGCTGAGCGATCACTACCGCCGCGGCATCGGCATCGATACGAGCCGCGAAATGATTACCGTGGCGCGCGCCAAGCTTGCGGCCAGCGCGGTCAACCACGCGCAGGTTCGGCTTGGCGATATCTCCGACCTCGACAGCGCTGCCGGCAAGGCCGACATCATCGTCATCCACCAGGTGCTGCACTATTTCGACGATCCCGGTCGCGTGCTGCTGCAGGCGCGCCGCGCCTTGCAGCCGGGCGGCGAGATGCTGATCGTCGACTTCGCGCCGCATTCGCTCGAGTTCCTGCGGACCCACCACGCCCATCGCCGCCTCGGGCTCGCCGAAGCGCAGATGGCTGCATGGGCGCGCACCGCGCGGCTCGACGTCGCCAGCGTCACCAGCCTTCCGCCCACCAATACCGCCGAGGGACTCACCGTCTGCCTCTGGCGCCTGACCGACGAGCACGGGGACCGACTGCCATGACCATCGACACCGCCAACCGCCCCAGCCGAAAGGCCGCCGGCGATCGGCCGGATTTCCTCGTCTCGTTCGAGTTCTTCCCGCCCAAGACCGACGCGATGGAAGAGCGGTTCTGGGAGTCGATCGGCAAGCTCGCGCCACTTCACCCGCGTTTCGTCTCGGTCACCTACGGCGCCGGCGGCTCCACCCGTGAGCGCACGCTGCGCATGGTCAAGGAAGTGAAGGCGCAGACCGGCATCGATGCCGCCGCGCACCTCACCTGCGTCGGCGCCAGCCGGGACGAGGTCGATGCCGTCGTCCGAGGCTACCAGGCGGCGGGCGTGTCGCGCATCGTGGCGCTGCGCGGTGATCCGGCCGAGGGCATCGGCCAGCCGTTCACGCCCCATCCCCAAGGCTACCAGAATGCCGCGGACCTCGTCGCCGGCCTGCGCCGCATCGGCGATTTCGACATCTCGGTCGCCGCCTATCCCGAGAAGCACCCGCAGAGCCCGAGCTGGGACGCGGATATCGACAACCTGAAGCGCAAGCTGGATGCGGGCGCCACCCGCGCCATCACCCAGATGTACTTCAACAACGACGACTACTTTCGCCTCGTCGATCGTGCCAGCGCCGCCGGCATCACCGCGCCGATCGTACCGGGCATCCAGCCGATCCACTCCTTCAAGCAGATCTCAGGCTTCGCCGCCCGCTGCGGTGCATCTATCCCCGCGTGGCTGGAAGAGCGCTTCATGGGTCTGGAGGAGGATCCGGAGACCCATGCGCTGGTCGCATCGGCGGTCGCCGCCGAGCAGGTGTTGGAACTGGTCGACAACGGGATTACAGAGTTTCACTTCTACACCCTGAACCGCTCGAACCTGGTGCTCGCACTGGCGCGTTTGCTGGGGTATCGGCCCGACTGACGACCCCTGCATCCTGCGTTCATCTGTCGTTCAGCGTCCGTTCAGCCAGCCTCTGGCATTGTTCAGACGTACCGTGTCGAAAGGGCAGGGGTGCTGGCCATCCACAAAATGGCCACGTTAACTGTATCAGGTGCGTATGGGTCGGACGGGCGTTTGGTTAAGGACAGAGTTCTATGAAATTCGATAGCAAGGTAAAGGGCGCACTGGCCTGGACCGGGCTCTTCGTCATCCTCGCCGTCCCCTCGGCGGACCTCCTGTTCGGCAAGGATCAGGCGCCGGCCGCCAACCTCGCCGTGACCTCCGACACCGCCCAGCTGAAGCCAGTGGTGCCGGCGGCCAAACCGGAGCTGAAGCTCGACCCAGTCGAAACCGCCAGCGTTTCTACGCCCGCGGCAAGAACCGACGATGCCGTCGAGACTTACCTCGAAAAAGGCAAGAAGCTCCCGGCCTACATTTCCGACGCCGATAGCGCCCCAGTGGTGAAGCCCGCGACGCCGGTCACGGTCACCAAGCCGGTCGACGTCGCCGTCATCAACCCGGTACAGGTCACCCCGCCGATGCCACTGCCGCGCAACGCCCGACCGGTCGCCAAGGCACCAGTCGTCGCCAGCGTGCCCGCCACGCCTTCGACTCAGCCGCTGATCATCGATGAGACCGATCTGAACGACCGCCAGGCCAACCTCAACCAGCCGACCGCGCCGCTTGAACCGTTCCCGCTCAGCGATGGCGACCAGGCCTTCGCCGACGACGAGACGGTCGTCACCGGCGACCAGCTCGAGGAATGGGACTCCGGGTCGCTGGCGGATTACCTGGCTCGCCAGGGCCTGCTCAACGAGGACAGCGAGAAGCAGAGCGCCCAGGACGACAGCGACTTTGTCTTCAACGAGGGGCCGAGCAGGCCACGACGCCCGCTCAACGACTTCTTCCTGTTCTGACAATCGCTCCGGCCGCCCCTGAGGCGGTCGTGGCATCATTGGGGGTCGGATCCGTGCAATCCGCCGCATGCCTCAGAGCTTTCCATTTCCCGTTCGGCGGGTATTGTGCGCCCAAGTCGGAGGGATTGATGTCGTCGGTGTGGCAGCGGCTCAGCGCCTTCGTTGGCTCATTCTCGGAGCGCTCCGGCCTTGCCGGTTCGCTGGCGAACGCGCTCGACCCCGATACCTGGCTACCGGGCGGCCGTGACGCGGCCTTCACCCTCGCAATCATCGCGCTGTCGGCCAAGATGGCCGTCTCGGACGGCGTTGTGACTGCGTCCGAACTGCGCGCCTTCCAGAAGACCGTCGAGATTCCAGCCGAGATCGAGCAGCAGGTCGACCGGATATTCAAGCTCGCGCAACAGGATGTCGCCGGCTACGAGGCCTACGCCAAGAAGGTCCGTCGCTTCTTCATAGACAGTCCGGAGACTCTGGAGCATGTGCTCGACGGCCTGTTCTACATCGCCTCGGCCGATGGGATGATCCACGAGTCTGAGCTCGACTACCTCCGCAATGTCAGCGACATCTTCGGCTTCGACGAGGCTCGCTTCGAGCAGTTGACGCACCAGCACATCCTGTTCGATCGCGGCGCCGACCCCTACGTGGTGCTGGGGCTCGATCCGATGGCTGAGCGCGACGAAGTGCGGCGCGTCTACCGCCTGCTTGTCGCAGAGCACCACCCGGACCGCCTGATCGCCAAGGGTGTGCCGGAGGAAATGATCGACGTGGCTACGGCCCGAATGGCGGCGATCAATGACGCCTACCATCGCATCATGAAGCTGTCGGCGCCGCACCAGCTTCCCGCAAGTGCTTGACGGGCCACTGCCGCCTCCGCCATATGCGCCTCGCCAGTTGACCGGGTGACCGCTCCTGTTTCCGTGGGAGAGGAAAGTCCGGGCTCCATCGAAATACGGTGACGGCTAACGGCCGCCGGGGGCGACCCCAGGGAAAGTGCCACAGAAAGCAAACCGCTTCGGCTTCGGCCAAAGTAAGGATGAAAGGGTGCGGTAAGAGCGCACCGCGGACCTGGCAACAGGGACGGCACGGCAAACCCCACCGGGAGCAAGACCAAATAGGGATGACGCGGGGAAACCCGGCCGGTTTTCGAGGCCTGTCATCCGGGTTGGTTGCATGAGGCCGGCAGTAATGCCGGTCAAAGATGAATGGTCACCACGTCCTTCCGTCGTGAGACGCGAGGGCCCTACAGAACCCGGCTTACAGGTCAACTGGCACCTTTTCTAGCGTCGCATGATTCATACACCGAGAATGTTTTGTGCGACTTCGTGTATGAAAAAATTGACACAACACCCATCAGGATCTATCTACTCTGCATCGAACGATGGAGGGTCGGATGACCTACAAGGAATTGAACGCCGCAGTGATGATCCTCTGCGGGGTCGGTGTTGCTGCGTGGGTCGGGTGGCAGGCCGTGGTCGTGCCGGTGGCAGACCTGGAAAGCGTAGCGTGGCGGTTACTTTACGCGATCGGGCTCAACATCATCATCAACATCGTCCTGATGGTCCTCGCCACCATCGTGGTGAGTATCGCGCAGCGCGACGAACTCAAGGACGAGCGTGCCGATGAGCGGGATCGGGCCATTTCCGACAAGAGCATGCGCAACGGCTACTTCGCCGTCTCGATCGGTGGGCTCGTGGTGATCCTTGCGCTCGCCATAGGGCAGGGGCCGGATGTGGCGGCATACGGACTGTTTGCCGCGCTCATGATTGGCGGACTGATCGATCCGGTGTCCCGTCTCGTCTACTACCGGATCGGCTAAGGCGATGGGCAAGGGCTCCGCGAGAATCGAGAACACCATCCGCACGCTGCGCTTTCATGCCGGCGAGATGACCCAGGCGGCGCTGGCCGAGAAGGTCGGCGTTACCCGGCAGACCATCGTGGCTATGGAGCAGGGGCGCTACTCGCCGTCGCTCGAGGTCGCCTTCCGGGTCGCACGGGCCTTCGACGTACCACTGGAGCAGGTGTTCCAGTACCGCGGGGATGAAGAGTGATGCAGCAGCTTGTGGATTGGGCTGCCGTCGGCGGTCGTGAGAATCCCGTAACCTCAATGGAACCTTAACCTCCCCCGGTCAATCTGCGGCGATGCCCCCGGTCGGGGTGTTTTGTGTGCCGGAGAGCCGGCTGGAGTGTTGGGCGACGATGGGTAAGCCGGAAGCCAGCGATCAGCCGGGGCCACATGTGCCGGTCCTGCTGGCCGAAGTGCTTGATGCCCTCGCGCCGCTCGCCGGGGCGCGCATCCTCGACGGCACGTTCGGCGCGGGTGGATACTCCCGGGCCATCCTCAATGCAGGGGCTTCGGTCATCGCGATCGATCGCGACCCAACCGTCCTGCCGCATGTGGATCGCCTGCGTGCCGAGTTTCCCGACAGGTTCAGCTTTTCGGCGGGCACCTTCTCCGACCTCGACATGCTGGCCGGCGGTCCCGTCGATGGTGTGGTGCTCGACATAGGCGTCTCGTCGATGCAGATCGACCAGGCCGAACGCGGCTTCTCGTTCATGAACGATGGCCCACTCGACATGCGGATGACTCCCGAGGGCCTATCCGCGGCCGATCTGGTCAACACCCTCGAGGAGGGTGATCTGGCCGATCTGCTGTACCTGTTCGGCGAGGAGCGGAAATCGCGCCGAATCGCCCAGGGTATCGCAGCGGCCAGGGCGACGCGGCCGTTCCAGAGCACGACCGAGCTCGCCCGTTTCATCGAGCGGTCCATCGGCCGCAAGCCTGGTGATGCGCATCCGGCGACACGCAGCTTCCAGGCCCTCCGCATCGCGGTGAACGGCGAACTCGACCAGTTGGTCGAGGGGCTGTTTGCCGCCGAGCGGCTGCTGTCCGACGGCGGCCGGCTCGCCGTCGTCACGTTTCACTCGCTCGAGGATCGCATCGTCAAGCGCTTCTTCGACCCCGAAAAAGGGGCGCCGACCCAATCGCGCCACCTGCCGCAGGCCAAGGTCGAGCCGCTGCGCTGGCAGCCGGTCCGCAAGGCGCTGAAGCCATCGGCAGACGAGGTGGCGCGCAACCCGCGCTCGCGTTCGTCAACCATTCGATCCGGAGTGCGGACCGCGGTTTCGGCACGGGAGACCAACTACGAGGGCCTCGGCGTGCCGCAGGTCCGGGGTGCCGCATGATCAAGACCATCAACGCCATTATGGTGTTCACCAGCATCGCCGGCCTGGTCGGCGTCTATGCGCTGAAATACTCGGTGGAGGACATCGCCACCGACAAGGCAGCGATCGAGCGCAAGATCGACCGGCAGAAGGGCGAACTGAGCCTGCTGCAGGCCGACTGGAGCTACCTCAACCAGCCCGCGCACGTGGCGCCCATCGTGGCCCGGCACCAGGCGGCGCTGAACCTCGTGCCGACCAAGCAGGAGCAGTTCGGACTCATGGGTGCCCTGCCGATGCGCCCTGCCGCGCCTGATACTGCGGCGCTCGATGATCTGCTCAACTCCCTCGATGCGGGCATTGACCCGATCGAGCAACTGATCGAGGCCAACTAGATGGCGCTGATCTCCGAAGCCTCGATCCTGCTGGACGGTGGCCGCGCGTCCCGTGGCAACCTGACCAAGGCGCGCATCCGCTGGGTGATTGCGGCGCTGTTCCTGGTCTTTGCAGCGGTGGCAGGACGGCTGATCCAGCTGGGCGCGACAGTCAACGATGCGACAATCGAGGGTGTCGCCCGCGATATCATCACCGCCACGCGGCCGCCGCTGCTGGATCGCAACGGGCTGGAGATGGCTGTCGACATCCGTGTGCCATCGCTGTTCGCGGAGCCGCGTCGGATCGTCGATGTCGAGGAGGCGGTCACCAAGCTGCGCACGGTTCTGCCGGAGCTCGACGAGGCATGGCTGCGTAACAAGCTGACGGGCGACAAGGGGTTCGTCTGGATCAAGCGCGAACTGACGCCTGCCATCGAGGAGCGGATCTTCCAGCTGGGTATTCCCGGTATCGAGTTCGTCACGGAGTCGAAGCGCTTCTATCCGTCGGGACGCGAGGCGTCGCATATTCTGGGTGGAGTGAATATCGACAACCAGGGCACCATGGGCATCGAGAAGCACATGGACGACGACGACCTGGCCCTGTTGCAGGAACTCGGCATCGCCCGTGACCAGGCGCTCACCCCGGTCAGCCTGTCGCTTGACCTGCGCGTGCAGCACGCCATGTACGAGCAACTGGCGGACTCGCTGATCCGCTATCAGGCTATCGCGGCGTCTGCCGTCACCGTGGACGTCAGAACCGGCGAAGTTGTCGGCCTCGTGTCGCTGCCCGACTACGACCCCAATGATCCGGGCTCGATCAACGCCGAGTATCGCGGCCTCAAGAACCAGCGCTTCAACCGCATCACTTCGGGCATCTACGAACTGGGTTCGACGCTGAAGACGGTGACGCTGGCCGGTGCGCTCGACTCGGGAAAGGTCAGGATGACCGACCGGTTCGATGCGCGCTTCGGGGTGCGCTTCGGCCGTTTCACTATCGACGATTTCCACGGCAAGCACCGCGTGTTGTCGGTGCCAGAGGTCTACAAGTACTCGTCGAACATCGGCACCATCAAGATCATGCAGGCGATGGGCAAGGACGAGTTCCGGGCCTTCCTGACGAAACTTGGCTTCGACAAGGGCGTGCCGTTCGAACTTCCCGAGATGCGCACGCCCAAGGTGCCTGAGAAGTTCAGCGAGATCGTTGCCGCTACCGCTTCTTTCGGTCACGGTATGTCGATCAGCCCACTGCACATGGCGCAGGCCTATGCCGGCTTTGTCAACGGCGGCATCATGGTCCCGGTGACGCTGATGAAGCGTTCGGAGGCCGAGGCTGCGGCGTTTGGTACCCGGATCATCTCGGAACAGACGAGCGACGAGATCCGGTCGCTGATGCGGCTCAATGCCCTCAGCGGGTCTGGTACGCGCATGAACACCTACGCCAACGGCTACCGGGCCGGCGGCAAGACCGGTACCGCCGAGAAGGTGGTGAAGGGGCGGTACGCGGTGGGCACCAACCTCAACGTGTTTGCCTCGGGCTTTCCGCTCGACGACCCGCGCTATGTCATGGTCGTCGTGATCGACGAGCCGAAGCGCGAAAGTCCGACGACGGGGACCACGGCTGGCTGGAATGCGGGCGAGGTTACTGGCCGCATTATCCAGCGTATCGCGCCAATGCTGGGAATCAGCCCTGATTTCAGCCAAATGTTGGATGATCAACTTGTCCCAGCCGAAATCCGCTGAGGCCGTGCCGGAAGGAAGCGAAGACTTGCCCTTCGCGCTGAAAGAACTGCTCAGGGGTGCCGGTGCGCGGGGCGTGCCGGAACTCGCTATCGAGGGCGTGAATGCCGACAGCCGCACGGTGGCGGCCGGCGAGGCGTTCTTCGCACTGCCCGGCACGCGTGTGCACGGCGACAGCTTCGCGGCCCAGGCGATCGGGCGTGGTGCTTCGGCGATGGTCACGGACCGGGTGCCCGATATCAATCCGGGCGTGCCGGTGGTTGTCGTAAAGGATGTGCGCGCCGCCTATGCGCGGGCTGCGGCCCGGCAGTTCGCGCCGCAGCCGAAAGTCTCCGTCGCTGTCACCGGTACCAACGGCAAGTCGTCGATCGTCTCGTTCGTGCGGCAGATCTGGGATGCCTGCGGCATCAATGCCGCGAGCCTCGGCACAGTTGGCATCGAGACCAGCGCGGGCCTCCGCCCGCAGGAACTCACGACCTCTGACCCGCTGTCGCTGCATCGGGACCTCGGGGCGCTGAAGGCGGAAGGCATTGACCACGTGGCGATGGAAGCGTCGAGCCAGGGGCTGGACCAGCGCCGGGTCGACGGCATCCGCTTCGACGCCGTCGCCTTCACCAATCTCAGCCGCGACCATCTCGACTACCATGCCGACATGGCCGCCTACCGCGATGCCAAGCTGCGCCTCTTTACCGACCTGATCGCCGCGGGAGGGGCCGCCGTCATCAACGCCGACGATGCGGAGCACACGCCGTTCCTGTTCGCTGCGCTCGACCGTGGCGCGCGGTTGCTTACGGTCGGTCGCGAAGGCGCGTTCTTCGAGATCCGCGAAGTGATCAACGAGGGCTACGGGCAGCGGGTCAATGGACGGATGGTGGGCGAGACCGCCAGCTTTCACCTGCCGCTGACCGGTGCGTTTCAGGTGTCGAACGCCGTGGTGGCGCTGGCGCTCGCCGTCTCGACTGGCGCGCCGGCCGACCGGGCGCTCGCCGCCCTCGAGAGGCTCAAGGGCGCCAAGGGGCGGCTTGAGCTCGTTGGGGAGCATAATGGCGCGGCTATCTTCGTCGACTACGCCCACAAGCCGGTAGCACTTGAGACGGCGCTCGAAGCCCTCCGCCCGTTCGCGGCGAACCGCCTGCACCTGGTGTTCGGCTGCGGCGGCGATCGCGACAAGGGCAAGCGGCCGATCATGGGCGGCATAGCGGGTCTCAGGGCGGACGCGGTGATCGTCACCGACGACAACCCGCGCACCGAGGATGCCGCGACGATCCGCTCGGAGATCCTGTCCGCCGTGCCCGAGGCTCAGGAAATCGGGGACCGACGTCTGGCGATCGAGACAGCCATCGCGAGGCTCGTGCCGGGTGATGTGCTGCTGATTGCCGGAAAGGGCCACGAGGACTATCAGATCGTCGGCACGACCAAGCACCATTTCTCCGACCACGAAGTGGTGCTGGAGACGCTGAAGAGGAAATAGCCCGTCATGGCCGCATTGTGGACCGTCGCCGAGATCGTCAAGGCAACCGGTGGCAGGCCTGAGGGCATTTCGGACGGGCCGATCTCCGCAATAACCATCGACTCCCGCGATGTGCCGCTGGAGGCGCTGTTCATCGCCATCAAGGGCGATACGCATGACGGTCACGATTTCGTCGGCAAGGCGATCGAGGCGGGCGCGGCCGGCGCGCTGGTGTCCGAGGCGCACTTCGCGAGGCACGGCGGGGCGAACCTGATCGTCGTCCCCGATCCGCTGAAGGCGCTGGAGCAGCTTGCGGTGGCGGCGCGGACCCGCAGCCGGGCGATGATCGTCGCCGTCACCGGCAGCGCTGGCAAGACCACTACCAAGGAAGCGATCCGCACCACGCTGGCGGCGGCCGGACAGACGCATTGGTCGATCAAGAGCTTCAACAACCACTGGGGCGTGCCGCTGATGCTCGCCGGGCTGCCGCGCGAAGCGCAGTTCGGGGTGTTCGAGATCGGGATGAATCACGCAGGCGAGATCACGCCGCTGGTCAAGCTGGTGCGGCCGCACGTGGCGATCATCACCACCGTGGCGGCGGCTCACCTCGAGTTCTTCAACTCGGTGGCAGATATCGCTCTCGCCAAGGCCGAGATCTTCAATGGCCTCGAGCCGGGCGGCACGGCGCTGCTCAACGCCGACCACGAGTACCTGCATATCCTGTTTGGCCAGGCCCGTGAGGCGGGGGTCAGCCGGATCGTTACCTACGGCTTCGAGGAGAACTCGGACTGGCGGATCGCCGGGGTGACGCAGCTCGGTGACAAGATGGCCGCCGACGTGCGGCACGAGGGGCAGTCGTATCATCTGCGGCTGAACGTACCCGGCAAGCATATGGTCGCGAACGCCGTGGCGGCGCTGGCGGTTTCGCAACTGGCGGGCGAGGGGACGAAGGTAGCGCTCGACGCGCTGGCCGGGTTCGGTGCACCGGAGGGCAGGGGGCTGACCCTGCGGCTCGGACCCAAGAAGAACCCGCTGCTGCTCGTCGATGAGAGCTACAACGCCAACGTGGCCTCGATGAACGCGGCGCTCGAACTCTACAGCGAGGCCAAGGCACCCAGCGGCAAGAAGGTGGTCGTGCTCGGCGACATGCTGGAGATGGGACCGCAGGGGCCGCTGCTGCACGCGGGGCTGGCCGATGCGGTGATCAGGTCGGGAGCAAGCCATGTCTTCCTCGTCGGGCCGGTGATACGTGCGCTGGCGGATGAACTGGCGAACCGCGCCGGCCGTGACCGCGATGCGCCGGGTGTGACCCATGTGCAAACCGTCGAGGAGATCGATGGGCCACTCTTTGACGCGCTTGCCTATGGCGATGCAGTTATGGTCAAAGGGTCGAAAGGCGTCAGGCTCGCGTCGCTGGTCAAATCGATCCGCGAGCGCTTCGAAAACGCCTGAATTTCGAGTGGGACACCGACAGGATGCTGTATTTCCTCGGGCAGTTGGGCGACAGCCTCGCCGCCTTCAACGTGTTCCGCTACATCACCTTCCGTACTGCCGGCGCGGTGGTCACGGCCCTGTTCTTCGTTTTCCTGTTCGGCCCGAACATGATCGCGTCGCTGCGCATCAGGCAGGGGCGCGGGCAGCCGATTCGTGAGGATGGCCCGCAGAGCCACCTGCTGACCAAGAAGGGCACGCCCACCATGGGCGGCCTGATGATCCTCGCCGGATCGGTCAGCTCGATCCTGCTGTGGTCGAACCTGTCGAACGGCTATGTCTGGGTGGTGCTGTTCGTCACCGTCTCGTTCGGTGCAATCGGCTTTTACGACGACTTCCTCAAGGTGAAGCGGATGTCGCATGCCGGTTTTTCCGGCAAGCAGCGCCTCGCCATCGAGGCGGTGGTGGCGATCGTCGCGGGGTATTTCCTGGCGTCGATGATGCCGCCCGAGATCTCCAACTCGGTGATGTTCCCGTTCCTGAAGGGCGCTGGCCTGCCGCTGAGCTACGCGTTCTACATCTTTGCTGCTTTCGTCATCGTCGCCGCCGGCAATTCGGTGAACCTGACCGACGGCCTCGATGGACTGGCCATCGTGCCGGTAATGGTTGCGGCTGCATGCTTCGGGCTCATCGCGTACCTCGTCGGGTCGGTGAACTATGCCGACTACCTGCTGCTCAACAACGTGCCGGGAACCGCTGAACTGGCGGTCGTCTGTGGCGCGCTGATTGGAGCGGGGCTGGGGTTCCTGTGGTTCAACGCCCCGCCGGCGCAGATTTTTATGGGCGACACCGGTTCGCTTGCCCTTGGCGGCGCGCTGGGCACCATCGCGGTGGCCACCAAGCATGAAATCGTGCTCGCCATCATCGGCGGACTGTTCGTGCTCGAAGCCGTATCGGTGATCGTGCAGGTCGCGAGCTTCAAGCTCACGGGCAAGCGCGTATTCAAGATGGCGCCGATCCACCACCATTTCGAGATGATGGGATGGACCGAAAGCCAGGTCGTGATCCGCTTCTGGATCATCAGCTTCGTGCTGGCGCTGATCGGGCTGAGCTCGCTGAAACTGCGCTGACGATCGTCCTGCCATGATTGCCTCGGCGGCCGCCTGACGTGGCGAAGCCCCCGCCGGCCTTGCGGCCTCGGGTTGATGAGTAGTCGAAGCGGGGCCGGCGAGGCTTGCGCCCCGACGCGGTTAGTCCGCAAAACAAATGAGGCTCTCGCCTCGCCGGCCGATCGGGGTTTTGGGCTTATGGTACCGCGACCCGGGAGCATCCCGTGCCACATCGCGAAAAGCGTGGGTGGCCGTCGACCGGGAATCCACCGCATCGCCACCTTCCCCGGCTGCGTATGTGCGCAGCCTTGCCTCACTGGAATGCCCCACATCGAGCACCCCGTGCGTTTGCAGCGGCTTGGCCAGCGAACTGGCCCATGCCGAGGTACTTTCGGCCTGGCCCGGAACGACTCCCGGACCACCCAACCTCCCCCGCACCAACCACTCGTCATGATCTCGCTTCGGTGCGCGGGACGAGAAGAGAATCGCATGGGGCTGGGGAGCGGGGATAAGTTGGGAGAAGATTTCTGGTAAGGCATTGATCTGCGTCGGGTTTGCTGCTCCCCCCTTCCGCCTGCCGGCACCTTCCCCCGCAGGCGGTAGAAGGATCGTGCTCGCCACCTTGCGGGCAACATCGATCCTCTCCCGTTTACGGGGGAGGGGGACCGCCGTCAGGCGGTGGAGGGGGGAGCCGCTTGCACTATGGCTGCGAGGACGTATGCCGGGCGGCGCTCGACATTGTCGGTCGTGAATCGGATGTGGCCCTTGCGAGACTTCCATCGCGGTCACAACCGCCTGTTAAGTGGCTGTTGTCTATGGTGCGGCGTCGCTTCGCGAGATTGCCCAATGTCTACCCGTCTCAAACGTCCGGCGTTCTGGCGCCATCTTGGCATCACTGCGATCCTCATCGCCTTCCAGGGCTACCTGGGCTACTCGTTCTTTACCGGCCAGTTCGGCATCGAGAGCCAGGACGTGCTGGAGAAGGAGATCGAGGAACTGGGCGCCACCTCTGCGGCGCTCGGAGCCGAAATCGAGTCGTACCGGCACCGGATATCGCTGTTCAAGTCGTCGAGCCTCGATCCCGACCTGGTGTCGGAGCGGGCGAGGGCGCTGTTGTCGATGTCTGAACCCGACGACTATGTGGTGATGGTCAACGCCGAAACCGGTAAACCGGTTTCCGGTTCAGGGACCGTTTCAACCACAAACGAGTTAAGCGGCGAAATCGAAAGCGGTATAGATTGATAGCGTCGTTTCTTTGCGCAAACGCAGGGTTAGCAACGCTCACGGTTTTCAGGTAAGCTCAAGTTACAAGCGGCCTGTCCCTCCCGGCCGCGACCCAGATTCCGGAGCGATTGCATGGCGCGTAAAGCGGTGGCCAAGTCGGCCCAGTCCAATGTCCCCGAACTCACCAAGGAACAGGAACTCACCGCTTATCGTGAAATGCTGCTCATCCGCCGCTTCGAGGAGAAGGCCGGCCAGATGTATGGCATGGGCCTGATCGGGGGTTTCTGTCACCTCTATATCGGCCAGGAAGCGGTGGTGACCGGCATCACCATGGCGTCCAGGAAGGGCGAGGACGCCCAGATCACCGGCTACCGCGACCACGGCCACATGCTGGTGATGGGGCTCGACCCCAAGGGTGTGATGGCCGAGCTGACCGGGCGCCAGGGCGGCCTGTCGAAAGGCAAGGGCGGCTCGATGCACATGTTCTCAAACGAGCATCGATTCTATGGCGGCAACGGCATCGTCGGCGCCCAGGTATCGCTCGGCACCGGTCTGGCGTTTGCCGCGAAGTACCGTGGCGACAATACTGTCTCGATCTCGTATTTCGGCGACGGCGCGGCCAACCAGGGCCAGGTCTACGAGAGCTTCAACATGGCCAAGCTCTGGAACCTGCCGGCCGTCTACATCATCGAAAACAATCGCTATGCGATGGGCACCTCGGTGGACCGGGCGACGGCACAGGGCGATTTCTCCAAGCGCGGCCTGTCCTTCGGGATCGACGGCGAGCAGGTCGACGGCATGGACGTCCGCCTGGTGCACGATGCGGCCAAGCGCGCCATCGAGCATGCGCGCTCCGGCAAGGGGCCGTACATCCTCGAGATGCAGACCTATCGCTATCGCGGCCATTCCATGTCCGATCCGGCCAAGTATCGGTCCAAGGACGAAGTGGCGAGCATGCGCGCCGAGCGCGACCCGATCGAACAGGTCAAGAACCGCATCCTCGAGAAGCGCTATGGCACCGAGGAGTGGTTCAAGGAAGTCGAGGCTGAAATTCGCGCCATCGTCACCGAGGCGGCTGATTTCGCCACGTCCGATCCGGAGCCGCCGGCGGCGGAACTGTGGACGGACATCTACGCCGCATGACGGGGGTCATCTTCACCATCGGACTGCTGGTCTGGCTGGTGGCGGCCTATGCCTTCGTGCGCATCGCGCTGAGCTTTGCCCGCGTGTGGCGGGCTGCGCCGGCCGGGCAGGGCAGCAAGGCCGCGATGGAGCTCTGGAGCCTGAACTATCCGGCGGTGCGCCAGCGCGTGGACGAAACCGCGGCACCGGCGATCGAGACGTTCCGCAAGAGTGTCGGGCTGTTCGCCGCCTGTGTGGGCGGGTTGATCGTCGTGGTGCTGCTCAACCTCTTCACCGGGAATGCAGCGTGATGGTGAAACCGATGGATATGGCGGGACGCGGCCAGCATGGCGGAGCAGGGCGACTGGATGGTCTGGTTGCTGGCCCTCGCGGTGGGCGTGCTGTTCCTCGTCTACTTCTGGTGGACCGGCGGCACGATCATCGCCAGCTTTCGCCGGTTGCTGAAGTTCATCGAGGACTGGCCGCAGACGCGGCGCGCCATGGTGGATGCCGAAGCGCGCAGCGGCGGGCGGTATCCGCTCTGGTTCCGGCTGGCCCGCGTCGCCGTGCTGCTGGCGCTTGTCGCACTCGTCACAATCATTCTCTGGCGCCGGTTCGGCTGATGGCCGCGCCGGTTTGTTCTTGAAACTCGTGGGCGGCCCTGCCGCCTGATCGCCCCTCTGCGGAGCACGAATATGCCAACGATCCTGATGCCCGCCCTCTCGCCGACGATGGAAGAGGGCAAACTGTCGAAATGGCTGGTCAAGGAAGGTGACACGGTCAAGCCCGGCGACGTGCTGGCCGAGATCGAGACCGACAAGGCCACGATGGAAATCGAGAGCGTCGACTCGGGCAAGGTCGTGAAGATCCTGGTCCCCGAGGGCACCGAGGGCGTGAAGGTCAACGAGCCGATCGCCCAGGTCCAGGCCGAAGGCGAGACCCTGGAAGCCGCTCCGGTGGCCAAGACCGCTCCCGAGCCGTCCGAAGCGCCGGTCGTGGCAGCCGAGAAGGCCGCAGAAGCCGCGCCCTCCGCAGCTGCCGCTCCCGCCGCGCCCAAGTTCGAGGCCGCTGCTGATCCGGACCTGCCGGCCGGTGTCGAGATGGTCGAGATGACCGTGCGCCAGGCGCTGAACGAGGCGATGGCCGAGGAAATGCGCCGCGACAAGGACGTCTTCCTCATGGGCGAGGAAGTGGCCGAGTACCAAGGCGCCTACAAGATCTCGCAGGGCCTGCTGCAGGAATTCGGGCCCCAGCGCGTGGTCGATACGCCGATCACCGAGCACGGCTTTGCCGGCATCGCGGTGGGCGCGGCATTCGCCGGCCTGCGGCCGATCGTCGAGTTCATGACCTGGAATTTTGCCATGCAGGCGATCGACCAGATCATCAACTCGGCCGCCAAGCAGCTCTACATGTCGGGTGGCCAGGTCTCGGCGCCGATCGTGTTTCGGGGCCCGAACGGGGCGGCGGCGCGCGTCGGGGCGCAGCACAGCCAGGATTACTCGGCATGGTACAGCCATGTGCCGGGTCTGCATGTGGTGGCGCCGTTCTCGGCGGCGGACGCCAAGGGCCTGCTGAAGGCGGCGATCCGTTCGAACACCCCGGTGGTGTTCCTCGAAAACGAGATCCTCTACGGCTCGACCGGGCTTGTGCCGAAGGTCGACGACTTCGTGCTGCCGATCGGCAAGGCGCGCATTGCGCGGGCCGGCAAGGACGTGACCATCGTGTCCTACTCGATGGGCATGCGCTACGCCACGCAGGCGACCGAGAAGCTGGTTGCGGCGGGTGTCGATGTCGAACTCATCGACCTGCGCACGCTGCGTCCGATGGATACGGCGACGGTGATCGAATCGGTGAAGAAGACCGGCCGCGTCGTGACGGTGGAAGAAGGCTGGCCGCAGGGCGGTATCGGCGCCGAGCTGGCCGCCGTGGTCGTCGCCGAGGCCTTCGACTACCTCGATGCCCCGCCGCTGCGCGTCACCGGCAAGGACGTGCCGATGCCGTATGCGGCGAACCTCGAGAAGCTGGCGCTGCCGAACGTCGACGAGGTTATCGCGGCGGTGAATGCCGTGACGTATCGGGGGTAGGGATGAGCATTCCGGCCGACGACCAGAAATTCCTCGATGCTGCCTACGCGGAGGCTCAGCAGGGCCTGCGCGAGGGTGGCATTCCGATCGGTTCGGTGCTTGTCCGCAATGGCGAGATCATCGGGCGCGGGCATAACCGGCGGGTGCAGAAGGGCGATCCGATCCTGCATGGCGAGATGGACGCGATCCAGAATGCCGGCCGGCAGCGCACCTATCGCGACGTGACGTGCTACACCACGCTGAGCCCCTGCATGATGTGCACCGGCACCATCATCCAGTTCGGAATTTCCCGCGTGGTGGTGGCAGAGAGCAAGAATTTCAAAGGCTTCCAGGATGTCATGACGCTCGCGGGCGTTGACGTGGTCGACTACCACGACGAGCGCTGCGAACACATGATGGCCGACTTCATCGCGAAGCATCCGGAACTCTGGAACGAAGATATCGGCGAGTAAGGCACCATGAGCATCAACATCACCATGCCCGCGCTCTCTCCCACGATGGAGGAGGGCAAACTCGCCAAGTGGCACGTCAAGGAGGGCGACAAGGTCTCCTCCGGCGACGTGATCGCCGAGATCGAGACCGACAAGGCGACGATGGAAGTCGAGTCGATCGACGAGGGCATCGTCGGCAAGATCGTGGTGCCCGAGGGCACCGAAGGCGTGAAGGTCAACGCGGTGATCGCGGTGATCCTCGCCGATGGCGAGAGCGCTTCGGACATCAAGACGGATGCTCCGGCACCGGCTGCCAAGACGCCTGAGCCGGCGAAGACGGAAGCGCCCAAGGCCGAAGCGGCTCCGGCGGCCAAGATGCCGACAGCGACGACGGGTTCGGCGGCCGTGCCGGTGCCTGCACCCAAGGCGGCGGCCCCGGCTGCAGCGACGAATGGCGCGCGCGTGTTCGCCTCGCCGCTGGCCAAGCGGCTGGCGAAGGAAGCCGGCATCGAGCTCTTGGCCATTTCCGGTTCGGGCCCGCATGGGCGCGTGGTGAAATCGGACGTCGAGGGTGCGAAGTCGGGCAAGACGCCGCTGAAGGCAGCGCCGGCAGCGGCTGCCGCGGCGCCTTCGGGTGGTGCGGCGGTTGCTGGCGGCATGACCCGTGCGCAGGTGCTCGCGCTTTATCCCGAGGGCAGCTACGACCTCGTGCCGAATGACGGCATGCGCAAGGTGGTGGCGGCGCGGCTCACCGAAGCCAAGCAGACCATCCCGCATTTCTACCTGACGCTCGACTGCAAGATCGACGCGCTGCTGTCGGCGCGCGAGCAGATCAATGCTGCCGCCCCGCTGAAGGACGGCAAGCCGACCTACAAGCTGTCGGTCAACGACTTCGTCATGAAGGCATGGGCGGCGGCGCTGATGAAGGTGCCGGCGGGCAATGCGACCTGGGCCGGGGACTCGATCCTCTACCACAAGCACGCCGACGTGGCCGTGGCGGTGTCGGTGCCCGGCGGCCTGTTCACGCCGGTGGTGAAGGCGTGCGATACAAAGTCGCTGCGCCAGATCTCCGAAGAGGTGAAGGACCTTGCCGGCCGGGCGCGCAACAAGAAGCTGGCGCCGCACGAGTACCAGGGCGGGTCGAGCTCCGTGTCCAACCTCGGCATGTTCGGCATCAAGGAATTCGCCGCGGTGATCAACCCGCCGCACGGCACCATCCTCGCGGTGGGCGCCGGCGAAGAGCGGGTCTATGCGGACAAGGGCCAGGTGAAGGTCGCGACCTTCATGACGGTGACGCTGAGCGTCGATCACCGCTCGGTAGACGGGGCGCTGGGCGCCGAACTGCTGGCGGCGTTCAAGGGCCTGATCGAAAACCCGGTGATGATGCTGGCGTAGCTGCTGGCTGGAGGCTTCCGTGAAGACCATTCTCGCTTACGGCGACAGCCTGACCTATGGGGCCAATCCGATCCCGGGCGGGCCGCGGCATGCCTATGAGGATCGGTGGCCGACGGCGCTGGAGCAGGGGCTCGGTGGCGCGGCGCGGGTGATTGCCGAGGGGCTCGGCGGTCGCACCACGGTGCACGACGACTGGTTCGCCAACGCCGACCGCAATGGCGCCCGGGTGTTGCCGACGCTGCTCGAGAGCCATTCGCCGCTCGACCTGATCGTCATCATGCTGGGCACCAACGACATCAAGCCGTTCCACGGCCGGACTGCCAATGAGGCGGGGCGGGGCATGGCGCGGCTGGTGCAGATCATCCGCGGGCACTATGCCGGTCGGATGCTGGACGAGCCGAAGATCATCCTCGTGTCGCCGCCGCCGATCATCCTCGGCGACTGGCCGGACATGATGGACCATTTCGGCCCGCACGAGGCGATCGCCACCTCGGTGGATTTCGCCCGCGAGTACAAGAAGCGGGCCGACGAGCAGAAGGTGCATTTCTTCGACGCCGGCACGGTGGCCAAGACGGACAAGGCCGACGGCATCCACCTCGATCCGGCGAATACGCGCGCCATCGGGGCAGGGCTCGTGCCGCTGGTGAAGCAGGTGCTCGGCCTGTGACGGCAGGGATCACCATTCGTCCCGCGATCAAGGCCGATGCGGCTGAGGTGGCGTTGCTGGTCAATATCGCGACGCATGGCGGGATCCGCGGCGGGTGGGAGTATGACGAGCGGGCGAAGGGGACTTACGATCCGCTCGAGGTCGGACGGCTCGATATGCTGGACGAGACCAGCGAGATGAGCTGGCGCAACGCCTCGATGGCGGAAAGCGACGGCGAGATCGTCGGTATGCTGCTCGGCTATGCCGAACCCGATGCGATGGGGCCGTTTCCGGGCGACCTGCCGGGATTTCTGGTGCCGATCGTCGAGCTCGAGTGGCTGTCGGCGGGGATGTGGTTCATCTCGATGCTCGGCGTGCATGTGCCGTGGCGGGGCAACGGGGTCGGCGGGAAGCTGCTGGCGCTGGCCGAAAAGAAGCGGGCCGAGACGCAACGGCGCGGGCTGGCGCTGATCGTCGAGGATAAGAACACCGGGGCTCGCGCCCTATATGAACGGATGGGTTTTGCGGTGACGGCTTCGCGGCCGATGCGGCACTACCCCGACGGAACGCAGCCGGGCAAGGACTGGCTCCTGATGGCGAAGGAACACTGAGATGGCTGACCAATACGACCTGATCGTTGTCGGCGCCGGCCCCGGCGGCTACATCGCGGCCATTCGCGCCGCGCAGCTGGGGATGAAGACCGCCATCGTCGAGCGCGAGCACATGGCCGGCATCTGCTCGAACTGGGGCTGCATCCCGACCAAGGCACTGCTGCGCACCGCCGAGGTGTATGGCCACATGAGCCACGCCAAGGACTACGGCCTGACCGCCGACCAGTTCGGCTTCGACCTCGACGCCATCGTCAAGCGCTCGCGCGGTATCGCGGCGCAGATGAACAATGGCGTGCAGTTCTTGATGAAGAAGAACAAGGTCGACATCATCTGGGGCGAGGCAGTGCTGACCTCGCCGACCGAGATCAAGGTGGCGCCGACCAAGAAGGCGATCGTGCAGCCGCAGGGACCGATCCCCAAGACCGCGCTGGGCGAGGGCACCTACAAGGCGAAGAACATCATCATCGCCACCGGCGCGCGGCCGCGCGTACTGCCGGGCATCGAGCCCGATGGCGAAAAGATCTGGACGTATTTCGAGGCGATGAAGCCCGCGAAGTTTCCTAAGAGCCTGGTCATCATGGGCTCGGGTGCTATCGGCATGGAGTTCGCGAGCTTCTACCGCTCGATGGGCGCCGAGGTGACGGTGGTGGAGCTGCTGCCGACCATCCTGCCGGTCGAGGACGCCGAGATCGCCGCGCATGTGAAGAAGCGGTTCGAAAAGCGCGGCATCAAGATCATCACCGACGCCAAGGTGGCCAAGGTCGACAAGACGGCGACTGGCATCGTCGCCCATATCGAGCCCAAGACCGGCGAGAAATCGCAGATTGCGGCCGATGCGCTGATTTCGGCGGTGGGCGTGCAGTGCAACTCGGAGAACCTCGGGCTCGAGGCGCTCGGCGTGAAGATCGATCGCGGCGCCATCGCCATCGACCACTATGGGCGGACCAACGTGCCATCCATCTGGGCTATCGGCGATGTCGCCGGGCCGCCGATGCTGGCGCACAAGGCCGAACATGAGGCGGTGATCACCGTCGAGACCATTGCCGGCCTCAAGGGCGTGCATGGGCTCAACAAGCTGCAGGTGCCGGGCTGCACCTATTGCGAGCCGCAGATTGCCAGCGTCGGGCTGACCGAAGCGAAGGCCAAGGAAGCCGGGCGGGAGATCAAGGTCGGGCGTTTCCCGTTCATCGGCAACGGCAAGGCGATTGCGCTGGGCGAGCCGGAAGGCCTCGTGAAGACTATTTTCGATGCCAAGACTGGCGAACTGCTGGGTGCGCACATGGTGGGCGCCGAGGTGACCGAACTGATCCAGGGCTTCGTCGTCGCCATGGGGCTCGAGACCACCGAGGAAGACCTGATGCACACGATTTTCCCGCATCCGACGCTCAGCGAGACGACGAAGGAATCGGTGCTCGACGCCTATGGGCGCGCGCTGAACATCTGACGTGAATAATCACCCGATTCCTCCAGCGGATATCCCGTTCATGTCGCAAGACCTTACGCAGATCCTGATCTTCCTCGGCATCGGCCTCGTCGCCGGCTGGTTGGCCGGCCTGGTGCTGGGCGGTGGCGGGCTGCTGCGCAACCTCATCGTTGGGGTGATCGGCTCATTCGTCGGCGGCTATGTGCTGAACCTCGCCGGGGTGACGCTGCCTATAGACAACGTCTGGGTCAGCAGCATCGTGACGGCGACGATCGGGGCGCTGCTGGTCATCGTGGTGGCGCGGGTCGTGGCCAAGTAGCGGGGTTGAACCTGGCATGGCCAATCGCGATATGCCGCGACAGGGCAAACAGGGGTAGATTGATGGGCATTCCGCAGAAAGTTGAGGGACAGGTCGCTATGGGTCGTATGGATACGCGTTCGCTGGTCATCTTCCTCGTGATCGGCCTCGTGGCTGGCTTCCTCGCCAGCCTGGTGGTGGGTGGCGGCGGGCTGATCACCTACCTGATCAGCGGCGTGATCGGCGCCTTCGTGGGCGGCTGGTTATTCTCGGCGCTGAAGATCAATCTCAATCTCAATCCGCTGCTCGTCCAGATCATCACGTCGACGGTGGGCGCCATCATCGTCGTCATCATTGCCCGGTTGATTGCCGGCTAGGATTTTCCCTTGGTCACACTGATCGACAGCACCGATACCCGCCCGCGGCATCCCGAGAAGGCCAACCGGCCCGAGCACGAGATGCTGCGCAAGCCGGACTGGATCCGGGTGAAGGCGCCGGGCTCTCCCATCTACAAGGAGACCCAGCAGATCGTGCGCGAGAACGGCCTCGTCACGGTGTGCGAGGAAGCGGGCTGTCCGAACATCGGCGAGTGCTGGAGCAAGAAGCACGCGACCATGATGATCATGGGCGAGATCTGCACCCGCGCCTGCGCCTTTTGCAACGTGCGCACCGGGCTGCCGACGGCGCTCGACCCGAACGAACCCGAGAACGTCGCCATAGCGGTCGAGAAGCTCGGGTTGGCGCATGTGGTGATCACGTCGGTCGATCGCGACGACCTGCCCGATGGCGGGGCGGAGCATTTCGCTCAGGTGATCCGGGCGATCCGCCGGCGGACACCGAAGACCACGATCGAGATTTTGACTCCGGACTTCCTCCGCAAGGAGGGGGCGCTCGAAGTGGTCGTCGCGGCCAAGCCAGACGTCTTCAACCACAACCTCGAGACGGTGCCGTCGAAGTACCTCAAGGTGCGTCCGGGGGCGCGCTACTTCCACTCGATCCGGCTGTTGCAGCGGGTGAAGGAACTCGATCCGACAATGTTCACCAAGTCCGGCATCATGGTGGGCTTGGGCGAGGAGCGGAACGAGGTGCTGCAGCTGATGGACGACCTGCGCTCGGCCGACGTCGACTTCCTCACCATCGGACAGTACCTGGCGCCGACCAAGCGGCACATCGCGGTCAACCGCTTCGTGACGCCCGAGGAGTTCAAGTCCTACGCCACCGTCGCGACCACCAAGGGCTTCCTGCTGGTTTCGTCCAGCCCGCTGACCCGCTCGTCGCATCACGCCGGCGAAGATTTCGCGCAGTTGCGCGCCAACCGGATGGCCAAGCTCGCCCATGCCTGATCTGTTCTTCGAGCGGCACATGCCGCATGTGCCGCGGTCGATGTTCGACCTGGTGAGCGACCTCGAGGCCTACCCGCGCTTCGTCCCCAACTGCAAAGCGATGGACGTCCGCCCACAGGCGGACGGATCGCGACTGGCGAAGATGACGATCTCGTTCGGGCCGATCACCCAGGCCTATACCAGCCGCGTGACCGCCGACCCCCAAGCGATGACCATCACCGCTGTGGCGGTGGACGGGCCGTTCGCCTACCTCGACAGCAAGTGGACGTTCTCCCCTGAAGGTTCGGGGACGCGCGTGCGCTTCGACGTCGACTTCAAGATTTCGAACCCGCTGATCGCCGCGGTGGCCGAGCCGGCATTTGCCTCCAAGCAGGACGAAATCATCGACGCCTTTGGCGACGAGGCCGACCGGCGGTTCGGGGCCTGATCAGGCCCTAGCGAAGTCCCGGAGCATCTTGAGCGCCTGCACCACCGTGGCGTGACGCACGGCGTCGCGGTCGAGCTTGGGGAACACCTTGCGGACGTGCTTGGTCTCCTCGTCCGAGGCGAGGGCGAAGTGAACGAGGCCGACGGGCTTGTCGGCGGTGCCGCCGTCAGGACCAGCCACACCGGTGACGGCGATGGCAATGTGCGTGCCCGCGGTGCCGAGCGCACCTTCGGCCATGGCGATGGCAACCTGCTCGGAGACGGCGCCATGCTGCTTCAGCAGCGCGTAGGGCACGCCGATCTGGCTGATCTTGGCCTCGTTGGCGTAGGTGATGAAGCCGCCATAAACGACGGCCGATGAGCCGGGAACGGCGGTCAATGCCCCAGCGATGAGGCCGCCGGTGCAGCTTTCGGCAGTCGCAACGGTGAGGCCTTTTGCCTTGAGCGCCTGAATCGTCTCGGCGGCGAGCGTGGCGATGTCGTTGGGGAGCTTCATTGGCTAGTTCTCTCGTCTGGGCAGTTCGATGGATGCGGTGGCCATGGCGACGATGCCTTCGCGACGGCCGACAAAGCCCAGCTCTTCGCTGGTCGTGGCTTTGACGGCGACGCGTGATGGCGTGGTGCTGCAGATTCCGGCGATGGCCGCCTTCATCGCCGCAACATGTGGGCCGATCCGTGGCGCTTCGGCCACGATGGTGATGTCGAGGTTGACGACTCGCCCGCCGCGCGCGGCGACGAGGCCAGCCGCATGGGCCAGGAAGATCGACGAGGCTGCGCCCTTCCACTGCGGGTCGGACGGCGGGAAGAACGAGCCGATATCGCCTTCGCCCAGCGCGCCGTAGATGGCGTCGGTGAGGGCGTGAAGCGCTACGTCTGCGTCGGAGTGACCCTTGAGCTTGTGGGTGTGCGCAATCTCGACCCCGCCCAGCCAGACGGCACTGCCGGGCTCGAAAGGGTGGACGTCGAAGCCGCTTCCGATGCGGGTTTCCATGGCCTGTCCCACGTCTGAGGTTCCTGCAAGGAGCCGCTCGGCGCGAGCAAAATCCTCGGGATGGGTGATCTTGATGTTACGGGTGCTGCCCGGCGTCAGGGCGACGGTGAGCCCGGCCCATTCGGCGATTGCCGCATCGTCGGTGAACTCGCGTGGCATGCGGGTGGCGCGCAGGTGGGCCGAGAGAACCTGTGGGAAACGGAAGCCTTGCGGCGTCTGCGCCGCGAAAAGGGTGTTGCGGTCTTCGGTGGCAGCCACGGTCCGGCCATCGAGCGACCGCTTGATGGTGTCGGTGACCGGCACGACGGGCAGGGCGGCTTCGGACGAGGCGAGTGCACCGATGACGCCATCGATGACCTCAGGGGACGTGAGCGGGCGGGCTGCATCCTGGATCAGAACGAGGTCGGGGCGTTTCGGGCCCAGAGCCTGCAACCCGGCCAGCACGGAGCCCTGGCGAGTCGCCGCCCCGGTCACCGGCGGCAGCAGGCGTGGGTCGTCGAGGCCGAGAGCTGCGAAGCGCCCCGCGTGGTCCGCGTGGATGACAGGGAGGACCCAGGTCACCTGGGCATCGGCGAGGAACGCCTTGATGGTACGGCTGAGGACGGCCTCGCCGAGCAGTTCGCGATACTGCTTCGGCTCCGGTTCGCCCCCGGCGCTGGCACGCTCGCCGCGTCCGGCGGCAACCACAATGGCGGCAATGGTTCTTGTGCCCATCATCGTCTTTCCGTATGAGGCTGCCAGCAGAGCGCTGCTGGTCTATCGGCGCCCCGCCGGATCAGCAAGGCCCCCATGCAGTTCTATCGCCATAGAAGCGCGATCCGTGGTTGCGCGTGGCGGTTTTTTGACTATTCTGCGGGCAATCCCTCCAAATGAGCAAATCTGGGGCAGTTAGTGTCTGAGTTTGCCTGCGCTTTGAGCATTGCCGGCCACGAGTTGCCCAACCGGGCGTTTCTCGCGCCGATGGCCGGCATCACCGACGCACCGATGCGCCGCCTCGCCGAGCGTTTCGGCGCGGGCCTCGTCGTGTCCGAGATGATCGCCAGCGCCGCCCTCGCCACCGGGCAGGACCTGATGGTGCGCAAGCTCAACAAATCCGGCGACCTGCCGCATGTCGTGCAGATCGCCGGCTGCGAGGCGCACTGGATGAAGCGCGGCGCCGAAATCGCCTGCGAGGCCGGCGCCGACATCGTCGATATCAACATGGGCTGTCCGAGCAAGCGGGTGACCAACGGCTATGCCGGCTCGGCGCTGATGCGGGTGCCCGACGAAGCCCTCAAGCTTATCGAAGCCGTGGTGGCTGCGACGCCGCTGCCGGTGACGGTGAAAATGCGGCTCGGCTGGGACGAGGACTCGATGAACGCCGCCGACCTGGCGCGGCGCGCCGTCGATGCCGGGGCGCAGATGATCACCGTGCACGGGCGGACGCGGCAGCAGTTCTACAAGGGCGAGGCCCGCTGGGACCTGGTAAGGCCGGTGGTTGAGGCGGTGAAGGTGCCGGTGGTGGTCAACGGCGACATCACGACGCTGGAGCGGGCCCAGGAAGCGCTGCGGCTGTCGGGCGCGGCGGCGGTGATGATCGGCCGCGGCGCGCAGGGACAGCCGTGGAAGGTCGGGCAGATCGGGGCGGGGCTGATGGACAAGCCGGCCAACGATGCGCCGACGGGCGAAGAACTCACCGCGATCGTCGCCGAGCACTACGAAGCCGTGCTCAGCGACTATGGCACCCATGTCGGGGTGCGCGTGGCCCGCAAGCATCTCGACTGGTATCTCGATGCGGCGGGAATTGTGTTGGAGAAGCCGGTGCGTGCGTTACTGCTGGGGTCGGAAGACCCGGCCGAGGTGATGGGGCTGATCCGCACCGTGTACACCGATGGCTGGAGACATGCGGCATGATCAAGCCCGTCGCCCCCGGCCTCGCCACGGCAGTGCTGCAGGCCCTGCCGCAGCCGGTGATCGTTTGCGCCGAAGACCACCGCATCGTGTTCGTGAACTATGCCGCCGAGGCCTTCTTCGGCGCGTCGCTGAGCGTGCTGAGCCGCCAGCGGCTGGACGACCTGATTGCCTTCGGCTCACCCATTATCGGTCTTGTCGAGGCGGTGATCGAGCGGCGTGCGCCGATGACCGAATACCGCGTTCGTGTCGGTTCGTCGCGCTTCGGCGACGCGGCCGATGACCGCGTGGTGGACGTCTTCGCCACGCCGCTGGAGGGAGACGAGACCATCGCGCTGCTGTTCCAGGAGCGCACCATGGCCGACAAGATCGATCGCCAGCTGGTGAGCCGCGGCGCGGCACGCTCGGTCACGGGCCTCGCTTCCATGCTGGCCCACGAGATCAAGAACCCGCTGTCGGGCATCCGCGGCGCGGCCCAACTGCTCGAGCAATCGGTGACGCCGGACGAGCTGCCACTGGCGCGGCTGGTTCGTGACGAGGTCGATCGCATCGTGGATCTGATCGACAGGGTAGAGGTGTTCGGCGACGAGCGGCCGATTGAGCGCGAACCGATCAACATCCACGTCATCCTCGACCGGGTGAAGCTGCTGGCGCGCAGCGGCGTCGCCAAGGGCATCACCTTCACGGAGGAATACGACCCTTCGCTGCCGCCGGTGGCGGGCAACCGCGACCAGTTGATCCAGGTGTTCCTTAACCTGGTGAAGAACGCGGCCGAAGCTCTGGAGCGGGTCAACAAGCCGGAGATCCGGTTCTCGACGGCGTTCCGACCCGGCATCCGCATTTCCGTGCAGGGCGTTTCCGAGCGTATCTCGCTGCCCCTCGAGATCATCATCGAGGACAATGGTCCCGGGATCGCACCCGACATGGTGCCGATCATTTTCGATCCGTTCGTGACGTCGAAGTCCAACGGCTCCGGACTGGGACTCGCGCTGGTGGCCAAGATCATCGGCGACCATGGCGGTGTCGTCGACATGGACAGCCGCCCGGGGCGGACCCGCTTCCGTATCCTGCTGCCGGTCGCGACGCGCCCGGTCGCGACTGAGACGACCGAAGGGGCCATGCCAAAATGAGCCACACTGTTCTGCTTGCCGACGACGATGCCGCCATCCGCATGGTGCTGAACCAGGCGCTTACGCGGGCCGGCTACGAGGTGCGGCCCACCGGCAACCTCTCCACCATGTGGAACTGGGTGAGCCGCGGGGAAGGGGACCTGCTGATCACCGACGTGATGATGCCCGACGGCAATGCCTTCGACATCATGCCCAAGATCAAGAAGCTGCGTCCCGACCTGCCGGTCGTGGTGATGAGCGCGCAGAACACCTTCATGACGGCGATCCGCGCCAACGAGGTCGGTGCCTACGAATACCTGCCAAAGCCCTTCGACATCGCCGAGGTGCTCTCGGTGGTGGCGCGGGCCCTGGCCGACGCCAAGAAGCCGCCCTCGGGCGAGAAGAAGGTCGACGAGCCTGGCGAGACCATGCCGCTGGTCGGGCGGTCGCCGGCAATGCAGGACATTTACCGCGCGCTCGCCCGGCTGATGCAGACCGACCTGACCGTGATGATCACCGGCGAGAGCGGCACCGGCAAGGAACTGGTGGCGCGGGCGCTGCACAATTTCGGCAAGCGCCGCAACGGCCCGTTCGTCGCGATCAACATGGCCGCCATTCCGCGCGACCTGATTGAGGCGGAACTGTTCGGCCACGAGAAGGGTGCTTTCACCGGTGCCACAGCGCGAACTTCGGGCCGTTTCGAGCAGGCCGAAGGTGGGACGCTGTTCCTCGACGAGATCGGCGACATGCCGATGGATGCCCAGACCCGCCTGCTGCGTGTGCTGCAGGAGGGCGAATACACGATGGTCGGCGGGCGCACTGCGATCAAGTCGAATGTCCGCATCGTGGCCGCAACGCACCGCGATCTGAGCCAGATGATCCGGCAGGGCCTGTTCCGCGAGGATCTGTACTATAGGCTCAACGTCGTTCCGATCCGCCTGCCGCCGCTGCGCGAGCGTGTCGATGACGTGAACGACCTGGTGCAGCACTTCCTGCGCGCCGCGCAGCGCGAGGGCGAGCCGGTCAAGACCATCGCGCCCGATGCGATCCGGCTGATGCAGAACTACTCCTGGCCGGGGAACATCCGAGAACTGGAGAACCTCGTCCGACGCCTCTCGGCGCTCTATGCGGACGAGAACATCTCGATCGAGATCGTGCAGAACGAACTCAACCTCGCCGATCGCCAGCCGACCCCCACGTCCTCGGGACCGGTCGACGTTTCCACCGCGGTGGAGACGCACGTGGCCCAGGTGCTGCGGGAGTACGAACCCAACCTGCCGCCCGCCGGCCTCTACCAGCGGGTGCTGGACCGGGTGGAAGCGCCTTTGATCGCCATGGCGCTGAATGCCTGCGGCGGCAACCAGATCCGTGCGGCGGACCTGCTCGGCCTGAATCGCAATACGCTGCGAAAGAAGATCCGTGCGCACTCGATCGAAATCGTGAAGCAGTCTCGCCGGCAGAACTGACCGCTCACGCTGTCGTGATAGTCCGTGCGGGTGTTGCAGAAATGCCCGGTCGCCGGTGCTCACAGGTTACACCAGTATCGCCCCAGCTGGCGTCAGTGTCACATTTTGGCAACAATCTTCTTGAAGGGTCGCCGGAACTAGGCGACATTGGTGCCCCAACGCCCCTCAGCGGCTTTCCGATAGATGACCACGCTCACCAGCGAAACATTGCCGGAGCCCATGCCACCAGCAACGGGCATGAAGCGCCCGGACCGAAGGATCTTCGGCGATGCCGGGCGCAAGGCCATCCGGACGCTCGGTCTTGTGGTGGTGCTGCTGTCGGTATTCGTGTCGTCGGGGTCCTTCCTAATCATGACCGGGGCGACCGACATCGAGCCCACGCCCGAAGTCTGGACCGTCATCTGGGTCGTCAACGGCCTGCTGGTGCTGGCAGTCGTCGCCCTGGTGCTGACCGAGGCCAGCCTGCTGATTCAGGCGCGGCTGCGCGCTCAGGCGGGTGCTGCGCTGCAGGTCCGCATGGTGACGATGTTCGCCATGGTGGCCGCGATCCCGGCGATGATCGTCGCCATCGTCGCGATGATCTCGCTCAACCAGGGGCTGGACCAGTGGTTCAGCGAACGGACGCGCACCATTGTCGACTCATCGCGCGTCGTGGCCAGTTCCTACCGCCGCGAACACTCGCAGGTGCTGCGCGACGACATCATCTGGGTGGCGAATGAGCTTGAGGCGTCGCGCGCGACCTTCGAGACGGATCGTGACACCTTCCAGCGCATCCTGACGGCACTGGCGACGACCCGTTCCCTGCCGTTTGCCTATCTCATGTCGTCGAATGGCAACGTGCTGATGCGGGCGCAGATCAATGTCCCTGGTGCGGCACCGCGCCTGTCCGGTGAACTGACAACCGGTGTCAGCGAGGGGGCACCGACGGAGATCGCGCCGGGCCGTACCAACATGGTCGGCTCGGTGGTCAAGCTGCGGGGCTACGACGACACCTATCTGCTGGTGGCGCGTCCAGTGGACCCCGAAGTGCTCGAATTCATGCGGCTGACCGACGAGAACATCACCGAGTATCGCGAGTATGCCAGCAACCGCCTGGTGTTCCAGATCACGTTCGCGCTGATGTATGTCGGCCTAGCACTGGTGTTGCTGCTGGCCGCCGTGTGGATCGGCATTGCGCTCGCCAATCGCTTCGTCGACCCGATCCGAAACCTGATGATCGCCTCGAGCCGTGTGTCCGAAGGTGACCTTGACGTGCGGGTGCCGGTGCAGGCGGGCAGGGGGGATCTGCGCGACCTGACCAACCGCTTCAACACCATGACGCAGCAGCTCAAGTCGCAGCGCGTCGAGCTGCTGGAAGCCAACGAGATCAACGAAAAGCGCCGGCACTTCACCGAAGCGGTGGTGGAGGGCGTGTCGGCGGGCATCATCGGCCTCGACCCCTTCGGCTCGGTCACGCTGGTCAACGCCCGCGCCGCCGAGATGGTGGGGAGCGACGAAGTCTCGCTGGTGGGCAAGCGGATCGACGAAGTGATTCCGGTGCTGGCGCCGTTCATCGAACGCGCCAAGTCCGCGCGCCGCGGCCAGGTGCGCGATCAGGTGGAGATCGGCTCCGGTCCGGACTATCGCACCTACCAGGTGCAGCTGACGCGCGAGGGAACGATGACGGAGAGCAAGGGCTTCGTCGTGACGCTCGACGACATCACCGACCTGCTCTCGGCGCAGCGCACCGGCGCCTGGGCTGATGTCGCGCGCCGCATTGCGCACGAGATCAAGAACCCGCTCACGCCGATCCAGCTCTCGGCCGAGCGCCTGCGCCGCCGCTACTCGAGCAAGCTCGCCGGTGACCTGGACGTGTTCGACAAGTGCATCGACACCATCGTGCGGCAGGTGGGCGCCATCGGCACCATGGTGGATGAGTTCTCGTCGTTCGCGCGCATGCCCGAAGCCAGGCCGGAAAAGGGCGACCTGACCGACGCGATCCGGCAGGCGGTATTCCTCGAAAGCGTCCGCCTGCCCGAAGTGGCGGTGACGATGAACCTGCCCGAGGAGCCGATCATCGCCATGTTCGACGCCCGGCTGATCAGCCAGGTGCTGACCAACCTCATCAAGAACGCCGTCGAGGCGATCGAGGGCGCCGGCATCGAGGCGATCAAGGACCCGCGCATCCTGGTCGAGGCCCATATCGAGGGCGAGATGGTGCGGCTGACCATTGCCGACAATGGCAAGGGCTGGCCGAAGGAGAACCGCAACCGGTTGCTGGAGCCATACGTTACCACACGCGAGAAGGGCACCGGCCTCGGGCTTGCGATCGTGGCCAAGATCATCGAACAGCATGGCGGCAAGGTGGACCTCGTGGACGCCGAGCCGGACGAGAACGGGCGCATTGGCGCCGCGTTCACCTTCACCCTGCCGCTGCGCCGCGCAGGGGAGGAAGAGGGGGATGCCGATCCATCCCCAACCACCACTGATGCGGAGCGCCAGTGATGACCAAAGGCGCAGCGGGTGGGGCAGAACCTGAACTCGACAACAAAGGGGAACCGCAATTGCAGGCGGCGGAGAATAGCTGATGGCCCTCGACATCCTGATCATCGATGACGAGGACGATATCCGCGACCTGATCGCGGGGATCCTCGAAGACGAAGGCTACGAAACCCGGCAGGCCCACGACGCCGATTCCGGGCTCAACGAAATCGCGCGACGGCGGCCCAGCCTGGTGTTCCTCGACATCTGGATGCAAGGCAGCCGCCTCGACGGACTGCAACTGCTCGACGTCTTCCAGGCGCAGCACCCGGACATGCCCGTGGTGATGATCTCCGGGCACGGCAATGTCGAAACCGCCGTCAGCGCCATCCGGCGTGGCGCCTATGACTACATCGAGAAACCGTTCAAGGTGGACCGGCTGCTGCTGATCACGCAGCGGGCGATGGAAGCGGCGCGGCTGAAGAACGAAGTCGCGGACCTGCGCGAGCGCTCGTCCAAGACAGTCGAACTGATCGGGGCCTCGCCCGCCTTGCAGGCGGTGCGTGGAGTGATCGAAAAATCCGCGCCGACCAACTCCCGGATCTTCATCTCGGGATCGTCGGGGACGGGAAAGGGGCTCTGCGCCCGGTTGATCCACCAGAAGAGCCTGCGCGCCGAGGCTCCATTCGTCGAGATCAACTGCTCGCTCTACTCACCCGACGAGGTGCAGGTCGTCCTGTTCGGCCGCGAAGCACGCGAGAAGACCGGCACCCTCAGAACCGAGGTCGGCGCACTGGAACGAGCCCATGGCGGCACGCTCTACCTCGCGGAGGTCGGGGCGCTGCCGGCGACCGCCCAGCAGGCACTGCTGCGCACGTTGGTGGAGAGCAAGTTCAACCGCGTTGGCGGCGCGGTGGCTGTCCCGATCGACGTGCGCGTGATCACCTCCAGTTCGCAGAATATCGCGTCGCTGATCGAGGCGGGACAGTTCCGATCTGACCTGTTCCACCGGCTCTCGATCGTGCCGCTGCACATGACGCCGCTCAAGGAGCGCCGCGAGGATGTGCCGCCTCTGGTCGACATGTTCATCGAGCAGATCTGCAAGCTGCACAATCTGCGCAGCCTGTCGGTTGGTTCCGATGCCGTAGCAGTGCTGCAGGCGCAGGACTGGCCGGGCAACGCGCGGCAGCTGCGCAACTCGATCGAACGGCTGCTGATCATGGTCAAGGACCAGACACCTACCGATGGCGTCATCACCGCGGCACTGCTGCCGTCCGACATCGGCGAAGTGCTGCCAACCGTCGGCGACAGTGACTCATCTGCCCACCTGATGAGCTTGCCGCTGCGGGATGCGCGCGAAGTGTTCGAACGCCAGTACCTGCTGGCGCAGATCGAGCGCTTCGGCGGCAATATCTCGAAGACCGCGGAGTTTGTCGGCATGGAGCGCAGTGCGCTGCATCGCAAGATCAAGTCACTCGGGTTGTAGCACCCGATACGAGAAACGGCCCATTCGGGCGGGTAGGCACGAAATCTCTTCTGTGCCATAGTCGTCAGGCGAATGGGGGGATAGACGCAACGGGGCAGGGATGGCGGTCCACTGCCAGGATAGCAATGTGGCTGTGCCGCTGATATGCGGGTGCCGTCACGACAAGAGGCCAAAGAATGCCCAGCGAAAAGACCCAGAACCTTCAGGATGCTTTCCTCAACCACGTCCGCAAGCAGAAAGTCCCCGTCACGATCTTCCTCGTGAACGGAGTGAAACTGCAGGGCGTGATCACCTGGTTCGACAATTTCTGCCTGCTGCTCCGCCGCGACGCCCAGTCGCAGCTGGTCTATAAGCACGCCATCTCGACGATCATGCCGGGCGCGCCGATCCAGCTGTTCGACCCCGAGCACACGACGGACGACTAAGGATTACATGACCGACGATATCGACGACGAAGACCACAAGGTTGGCCGGGAACGAACGGTCGACCAACGGGCAGTGCCATGGCGGGTAGGGCTCGTCGTGCCGGATGCCCGCGCATTGCCGAGTGGCCACACTATCGAGGCGCGGCGGGCCGAGTTCGAGGGCCTGGCGGGTGCCATTGATGTGACCGTAGTGTTCTCCGAGATCGTCAAGGTCCGTGAGATCAAGCCGGCAACGTTCATCGGTGGCGGCCATGTCGAGGAGCTCAAGGCCCGGGTGAAGGCCGAGAAGCTCGACGTGCTGCTCGTCGATGCCGCCCTCCATCCGATTCAGCAGCGCAACCTCGAGAGAGAGACCGGCGCCAAGGTGCTGGACCGCACCGGGCTGATCCTCGAGATATTCGGTGACCGCGCGGCGACGCGCGAAGGCGTGCTGCAGGTGGAGCTGGCGCACCTGAACTATCAGAAGAGCCGGCTGGTTCGCAGTTGGACCCACCTTGAACGCCAGCGCGGCTCGGGCGGCATGGGGTTCATGGGCGGTCCCGGCGAAACCCAGCTGGAAAGCGACCGGCGGCAGCTCCAGGAGCGGATCAAGGCGCTCGAGGAGCGGCTCGAAAAGGTGCGGCTCACCCGCAGTCAGCAGAAAGCCAAGCGGGACGCCATCGCCTTTCCGGTGGTGGCGCTGGTCGGCTACACCAATGCCGGAAAATCCAGCATATTCAACGCGCTGACCGGGGCAGGGGTGTTCGCCAAGGACCTGCTGTTCGCGACCCTCGATACCACCGTGCGCAAGCTCGCCCTGCCACATGGCCGCGATGTCATGCTCTCGGACACCGTCGGCTTCGTCTCCGAACTGCCGCACGATCTCGTTGCCGCGTTCCGCGCAACGCTGGAAGAGGTGACTGACGCCAACGTCATCCTGCACGTCCGCGACGTCGCCAACCAGGATAGCGCCGCCCAGGCAAACGATGTGCTGAAGGTGCTCGACGAACTCGGCGTCGACCCGGAGAAGACCCCGATCATCGAGGTCTGGAACAAGATCGACCTGATGCCGGATGCCGACGAAAACGGTGTACCACCGCTGTCGCGACTCTTGCCGACAGGCAAGGTGACAGCGACGGTGCCGGTGTCGGCGCAGACCGGGCAGGGGCTGGACAAGCTTCTGGCCACCATTGAGACCGTGCTGGCATCGCAGGCGCGCACCTACCGCGTTGTGGTGCCCCATACCGACGGCGCCGACGTCGGCTGGCTCTATGGCCACGCCGAAATCATCTCGCGCGGCGAGCCGGACGAGGTTGGACAAGTCTATGAGGTGCGGGTCGAGCCGCGGCACGCGGCGGCGTTCTCGCAGCGCTTCGCGGGGCGGATCGACGGCAGCGACGCAGCCTAGGTCCGCTCGCGGTCGCGGATCTCGTTCCAGTAGCCATCAAGGCGCTGCAAGCCGGCATCGGCCAGCGAGACACCGTCCTGCTGGGCGCGCTGCTCCACGTAGCGAAAGCGTCGCGTGAACTTGGCGTTGGCATCGCGCAGCGCCGCCTCAGGCTCGATGCCGAGCTTGCGCGCCAGGTTGGCGGCGGCGAACAGCAGGTCACCGAGCTCTTCCTGCACCTTTGCCTTCTCGTTCGTCTCGGCGGCGTCCGCTACCTCATCGAGTTCCTCGCGCACCTTGGCGAGGGTTTCGCGCCAATCCGGCCAGTCGAACTGCACGCTGGCGGCCCGTCGGCTCAGCTTTTCCGCGCGGGTCAGGGCAGGGAGAACGTTGGGGACATCATCGAGCAGGGAGGATGCTTCGGCCGGCTTGCGGGCAGCCTTCTTGGCGCGCTCCTCGGCCTTCACCTCGTCCCACTTTGCCTTGGCGCCACCGGCGTTTCGCGCCGCTTCCTCACCGAACACATGAGGGTGTCGCCGTATCAGCTTCTCTGTGATGGCATAAATGACATCGCCGATGTCGAACAGGCCTTGTTCCGAAGCCATCTGGGCGTGATAGACCGGCTGCAGCAGGAGGTCGCCGAGCTCCTCGCGCAGGTCGGAGAAGTCCTTGCGCTCGATGGCATCGGCCACCTCGTAAGCTTCCTCGATCGTGTAGTTCGAGATCGAGGCGAAGTCCTGCTCTAGATCCCAGGGACAGCCGCCGTCAGGATTGCGGAGCGCCGCCATGATCTCGAGCAATCGGGAGAGGTCGCGGGACGGCTCCATGGCAGAACTCCGAACGGGAACAGTGACTTAGGAGAGGATGAACTCGACCGTGTAGTTGCCGAGGACCGCTTCGACTCGCCCGGTGCCGGAAACGGGCACCAGACCGCAGAGCGAACCGGTAGTGATGATCGTGCCGGCCCTCAATGGGTAGGCAGGGACCTGCGCCTTGGCATAGCGGACGAACGAGTTTAGCACCGTGCCGAAGCTGTGCTTGGCCGGCCCTTGATGCAGCGGGACGCCATCCAGTGAGAGCAGCACGTCGAACTGTTCGATGTCGGCGCCGAGGTCGCGCGCCACTGGATTGATGACGTAGCCGTAGGACGACATGTTGTCGGCGAGCCCAGCCTGGACGCCGGCCAACTTGCGATCTGCAAAGCGCGTGCCGCAGACCTCGATGCCGACGAAGTAGTGGTCGATCGCCTCGACGATCGCAGCCTCGTCAGCATTGGCGGTGTCAGCCGAGAGATCAGACCCAAGCACCAATCCGACTTCGACCTCGAGCCCGGTAACGGTGGCACCAGAGAGAGCAAAGCTGCCGGACTGGCCGAAGCGCGAGGCAAAGATCGGCGCCGCGATACCGACGCCGTCCGGCTGCACCGCCGTCTTGATGAGCGCCGGCGTCTCCCCAAGCGCCGACAGCACGCCAGCCTGGATCCGGTAAGCCGCAGCACGATCGATATCAGCGAAGAGGTTGGCATCGACCTCGGAGCGGCTGGCGCGCTGCGCTGCCAAGAGCAGGTCGATCAATTCGGTTTCGGTAGCCATTCTACGCACATCCTCCATTCGCATAAGATATATTATGGAACTGACGCACATCTCCCGATGGGATGGAAGGCGCGCTACAGCAACCGCTCTTTGGTCGACTCGGTTGGCCTGAAGTGTTGCACTCCGGTTCGAGTGCAGCAATTGCGCCAATGGGATGGCATGGCGAGGTGGCAAACGTCAGCGGACGCGCTTTCCTCCAGCATCGATGATCACCTCGCCATCTTCCTTCACGAAGGGACCGATGTGCGGGTTTGCGAGGATATCGAGCACCAGCTCGGACGGACGACACAGTCGGACGCCACCTGCCGCAACGACGAACGGGCGGTTGATCAGGATCGGGTTGGCCAGCATCGCGTCGAGCAGCACGTCGTCGGCGAGCGAGGCGTCGGAGAGGCCCAGCGCCTCATACGGCGTATCCTTCTGACGGATGGCCTGGCGGACGGTGAGCCCCGCCTGCCCGATCAGCCAGATCAACCGATCTCTGGCCGGCGGTGTCCTGAGGTATTCGATGACCTCAGGCTCCTCGCCGCTCTGCCGGATCATCGCCAGGGTGTTGCGAGACGTGCCGCAGTCGGGATTGTGATAGATCGTCGTCATTTCGATGCCTCGGATGGTTTGAACAGCCAGCCTGCAATCCAGAGCGCCAGGAAAGCCCCAATCAGTTGGGCAATGATGAAGGCGGGCGCATCAATGGGGCGGATGCCCGAGAACGTATCGGTGAGCGCCCGCGCGATGGTCACCGCCGGGTTGGCGAATGACGTCGAAGCGGTGAACCAGTAGGCGGCAGTGATGTAGAGGCCGACCAGCGCCGGGATCGCCTGCGGCCTTGAGCGCAGCCCGCCAAGGATCACCGCGACGAGGCCGAAGGCAGCGACTACCTCGGAGAACCACTGCGAGGCGCCGGTTCGGGCGTTGGTGGCGAGTTGCAGCACCGGCAGGTCGAACATCAGGTGCGCGGCAATGCTCCCTGCGATCCCGCCTGCCACCTGAGCGAGCACGTAGGCAAGCGCGTCCGGCACCGTCACATCGCCACGCGCCGCGAATACTGCCGTCACCGCGGGGTTGAAGTGCGCGCCGGAGACCGGACCGAGCACGGTGATCAGCACGAACAGGATGGCGCCGGTCGGGATGGTGTTGCCCATCAGCGCCATCGCAGTATCGGCGGTCAGTCGATCAGCCATGATCCCTGAGCCCACTACTGTCGCAACCAGCAGCGCAGTGCCGAGCCCCTCGGCAGCAATGCGTCTCGAAAATGTCATGCCGCGCCGGATGCCTTGGAGGTCGATCCATCCATGGCGCCGATATCGCGCAGCTTCGAGCCAAGCGCCATGCGGTCGATACTGCTCATCGGCAGGTTGATGAACGCCGTGATGCGGTTGCGCATGAAGCGCAATGCGTCCTCGAACGCCTGGCGCTGCTTGAACTCCGGTCCATCTGCGGCGGCAGGGTCCTCGATGCCCCAGTGTGCGGTCATCGGCTGGCCCGGCCAGATCGGGCAGGTTTCGCCAGCGGCGTTGTCGCAGACGGTGAAGACAAAATCCATGACCGGTGCGGCCGGCCCGGCGAACTCTTCCCAGGACTTCGAACGCAGACCCTCGGTCGGGATGCCGGCGTCGGCCAGGATCGCGAGGGTCGTCGGATGAACCTGCCCCTTCGGCGTGCTGCCAGCGGAGAACGCCTTGAAGCGGCCGTTGGCGAGGTGGTTCAGCAAGGCCTCGGCCAGCACCGAACGAGCGGAGTTGCCAGTGCAGAGGAACAGCACGTTATAGGCACGATCAGCAGCAGGCATCGGTTGCCTCCTTGGGACTGCAGCATGGGGTGAATTCGGCGACGAGCGGCTCGCACAGTTCAGGGCAGCCGCCGCAGCAATCGTTTACGAGGAAGCTCGCGATCTCCCGCACCCGATCGATCTCGGTGCGATAGATGATCGATCGGCTCTGGCGTTCGGCGGAAATCAGGCCCGCGCGCGCCAGGATCGCCAGATGACTGGACATGGTGTTCTGCGGCACATCCAGCAGCCGGGCGACCTCGCCGGCCGGCAGCCCGTCGGGCTCGTGCTGCATGATCAGCCGGAAGGCCTCAAGCCGGGTCGGCTGGGCCAGGGCAGCGAACACCTCAATGGCGTTGGTTGTTTCCATATATCGGGGGATATCGATATGGCCGCCCACCGTCCAGTGAAGGTTTGATGACATTGGCTACGGGGCGGCCCCCTGCCCGCGTGAAGCCCTTTCCACCGCTGCTTTGTCGTGAAACTGTCGTGACAGCGATTGACGCGGTTTCGTACTCCGCTCAAGCTGTCGACAAGGTGCATGCAAACATGCATTCTGAATTCGTCTGCCCGGGCCTCCGGCATCGGAGGACGGAAACCAGTGCGGTGAGGGAAAGCCGCACGACTGGGAGAGAACAAGATATGCGAAATCTAATGAAGACCGCCGCCGGCCTGGCGCTGGCGTTCAGCCTCGGTGCACCCGCGATCGCACAGGACACCCTGACCATCGGCCTGCTCGTGCCCACGACCGGCTCAGAAGCCACCTATGGGCAGGACATGGCCAATGCGGCCAATCTCGCAATCGCCGAAATCAACGCCGCCGGTGGCGTCCTCGGCAAGCAGCTGGCCTCGACAGTTGGCGATGACGCCTGCGACGCGCAGCAGGCCGTGAATGCAGCGAGCAAGCTCGCTTCATCCGGCGTTGTCGGCATTGTCGGCGGCTACTGTTCCGGCGCCACGCTGCCGACGCTGAAGATCTTCGGCGACGCCAAGCTGCCGATGATCATCCCGGCCGCCAATTCGACCAAGCTGATCCCGGAGAACCCGGGCAACGTGTTCATGGTCAACTCGACCGGCAACGACCAGGTCGCGAAGGCCATCGAGTACTTCACCGCGAACAACATCAAGTCGATCGCCATCGTGAACCAGGGCGACGCCTACTCGCAGGACCTCGCCGACCTGACCAAGAAGAACTGGGAAGCCGCCGGCAACACGGTGACCAAGTTCGAGACCACCAACAAGGGTGAACAGGACTACTCGTCGGTCGTGACCTCGATCAAGTCGGGCAACCCGGACGCGGTGTTCTGGACCGCCTACTACGCCGATGGCGGCCTCCTGATCCGCCAGCTGCGTGAGCAGGGCTATCAGGGCCTGATCGCCGTCGGTGACGGCTCCAACTCGCCGGAACTGTTCAAGATCGCCGGCCCGGCCGCCGAGGGCGTGATCGGGTTCTCGAACCCCACCGCCGAGTTCCTGCCGGACGCCAAGACCTTCGCCGAGAACTACCAGAAGGCCTACGGCACCGCGCCTGGCCCCTACTCCACCCTGACCTACGACGCCACCAAGCTGCTCGCATGGGCCTTCACCACGGCCGGCAGCACGGACTTCGATGCGGTGGTTGCCGCCCTGCAGGGCGCCAACTTCACCGATACGATCTCGGGCCCGATCTCGTTCACGCCTGAGAAGACCCTCGCCCGCTCCAACTTCGTGGTGCTCGAAGGCAAGGGCGGCGCCTGGACGCTGCCGCAGTAACCGGCTGATTGACCCGGCGCCGCGGCATCAGCCCGGCGCCGGACACTATCGGAGGGGCGTCCGTGGGTTTTATCGACATCTTCAGCCAGCAGCTCGTGAACGGCATCGTTCTGGGCTCGTTCTACGCACTGGTGGCGCTCGGCTACACCATGGTGTTCGGTGTGGTGAAGCTGCTGAACTTCGCCCATGGCGACCTCTACATGGTCGGCGGTTTCGCCGGCTTCCTGATCCTCAGTTTTCTATCGCCGTTCATCGGACCGGGCTGGTTTGGCGTCGCCGTATCGATGGTGTTCGCGATGATCGCGGTCGGCATCCTCGGGGTCGTGATCGAACGGGTCGCCTACGCGCCGATGCTGTCGGCGCCCCGGCTGTCGATCCTCATTACCGCGCTCGCCGTCTCGCTGGTGCTGCAGAACGGCATGCTGACCATCACCAAGGGCCAGTACGTGCCGTTCGGCTCGGCGCTGGGTTTCGGCGGCGTGAACCTCGGCAGCCTGTTCATCAGCTACAACCAGATGGTCCTCGTCGGCGTGTCGATCGCCCTGATGGCCGGGCTGGAGGTGTTCGTATCGCGCACCCAGTATGGCCGCGCCATGCGCGCCGTGTCGGTCGACAAGGACATGAGCCGCCTGCTCGGCATCAACGTGAACCGGGTGATCGCCGGCACCTTTTTCCTGGGCACCGGGCTTGCAGCTGCCGCCGGCACGATGGCCGGCGCCTACTATGGCTCGCTCTGGTACTTCATGGGCTTCCTCATCGGCCTCAAGGCTTTCACCGCGGCGGTGATCGGCGGCATCGGCTCGATCCCCGGCGCCATGCTGGGCGGCCTGATCCTCGGCTTGCTCGAAAGCTTCGGCACGCAACTGCCGGGCGTCGGCAGCGAGTGGAAGGACGTGTTCAGCTTCTCGGTGCTGATCCTCGTGCTGGTGTTCAAGCCGACGGGCCTGCTCGGCAAACCTGAACAGGAGCGCATGTGATGCCGGATACTCCGATCCGACCCAGCGCCTGGGGCGGGCTGACCACCATCCTCGACACCCCGCTGAAGCGGCAGGTCGCCATCGCGGCGATCCTGCTGGCCATGATCGTGGCGCCGCTGCTGTTCGGGCAATATGCCACCGTGATCCTGACCAACGCGCTGCTCTACGTGGTGCTGGCGCTCGGGCTCAACATCGTGGTCGGCTATGCTGGATTGCTCGACCTCGGGTTCGCGGCATTCTTCGCCGTGGGCGCGTACACGGTGGGCATAGCGACGCTGAATTTCGGGCTGAACTTCTGGCTCGCCCTGCCGCTGGCGGTGTTCTTTGCCATGATTGCCGGCGTCATCATCGGCACGCCGACGCTGCGGCTGCGCTCGGACTACCTGGCCATCGTGACGCTCGGGTTCGGCGAGATCGTCCGGCTCGCCGCGCGCAACCTGCGCGAGACGGGCGGAGCGTCCGGGCTGTCCGGCATTGAATCGCCATGGCTGTTCGGTTGGCATATCCGGACGCCGCTCGACTTCTACTACGTGTTCTGCGTGCTCGCGATCATCGCCGTGGTGGTCTCGGTGCGGCTCGCCAACTCTCGGCTCGGGCGCGCCTGGCTCTATGTGCGGCACGACGAAGACGCAGCCGAGGCGATGGGCATCGACCGGGTGAAGGTGAAGCTCGCGGCCTATGTGGTGGGCGCGGTGTACGGCGCGATCGGCGGCGCCTTCTTTGCGGCGAACCTCGGCGCCATTTCGCCCAACAGCTTTTCGTTCCAGCAGTCGGTGCTGATCCTCATGGCTGTGATCCTCGGTGGCATGGGAAAGATCCCGGGCGTAATCCTTGGGGCGTTCATCGTTATCCTTGCCCCCGAACTGCTGCGCGATTTCGGCGACCTGCGGCTGTTCATCTTCGCCGTTGGCCTGTTGCTGATCATGCTGTTCCGTCCGTCCGGCATCTGGCCGGCCAAGTCCCGAACAGGTGCCAAGCGATGACCCTGCTCCAACTCGAGGGTGTCAGCCTCAGCTTTGCTGGCTCGAAGGTGCTGCAGGGCGTGAACTTCGCCGTGGCCGAGGGTGCCATTGCCTCGCTGATCGGGCCCAACGGGGCGGGCAAGACCTCGCTCTTCAACTGCATTACCGGCTTCTACAAGCCGCAGGCCGGCTCGATCCGGCTCGCGGGCACCGAGACGCTGCGGATGAAGCCGCACCAGGTGACGCGCTCTGGCATCGCCCGCACCTTCCAGAACGTTCGTCTGTTCCGCGAGATGAGCGTCACCGAGAACGTCATGTCCGGCCTGCACTGCCGAACCTCGGCCGGCATCATCGAGTCCATCCTGCGGCTGCCCGTGCAGCAGCGGGAGGAGGCGATGATCCGCGATTTCGCCGAGGATTGCCTGACCTTCGTCGGCATCACCGAAGGCTGGGATCGCGACGCCACCACCCTGCCCTATGGCTGGCAGCGGCGCGTCGAGATCGCGCGGGCACTGGCGACAAAGCCCAAACTGCTGCTGCTCGACGAGCCGGCCGCAGGGCTGACATCCGGCGAGAAGGAAGACCTGATCGGGCTGATCGGCCGCATCCGTGACCAGCGCGGCATCTCGGTGCTGCTGATCGAGCACGATACGGGTCTCGTCATGCGGGTGTCGGAGCGGATCAGCGTGCTCGACCACGGGGTGATGATCGCCGAGGGGGCGCCCAAGGAAATCCAGGCCAATCCGAAGGTCATCGAAGCCTATCTCGGGGTCGAAGACGGGGAGGCGAGCCTTGGCCTCTGAAACCGTGCTCGAACTTGAAGGACTGTCGGCTGGCTATGGCCGCATCGAGGCGCTCAAAGGCATCGACCTGAAGGTCGGCCGAGGCCAGATCGTGACGCTGCTGGGCGCCAACGGCGCGGGCAAGACGACGACGCTGAAGGTCATCTCCGGGCTGGTGCGGGCGCAGAGCGGCAAGGTGCGCTTTGCCGGCGACGACATCACGCAGATGGACGCCCACACGATCGCGCAGGCCGGGCTGGTGCATGTGCCCGAGGGACGGCATGTGCTCAAGGGCTTGAGCGTGCGCGAAAACCTCGAGCTCGGCGCCTATACGGTGAAGAGCGTCGCGGTGCGCAAGCAGCGGCTGGAAGAAGTCTTCGCGCAGTTCCCGATCCTGAAGACCCGGGCTAACTCGGACGGGTCGCTGCTGTCGGGTGGCGAGCAGCAGATGCTGGCGATCGGCCGGGCGCTGATGCACGGGCCGAAGATCCTGCTGCTCGACGAGCCGTCGATGGGCCTTGCCCCCAAGCTGGTGCTCGAGACCATGCTGATCGTGAAGCGGTTGAACGAGGCCGGCACCACCATCCTGCTGGTCGAACAGAATGCGCGACTGGCCCTCAAGCTGGCCAATTTCGGCTATGTGCTGGAGAACGGCGTGATCCGACTGTCCGGACTCGCCGCGGAGCTGCGCTCCAACCCCGCCATCGTTCAAGCCTATCTCGGCACCTGAGACTTATGACCACCACGACTCCAAGCATCGACATCGCCGTGATCGGCGCCGGCATCATCGGCGTTGCCGCAACCTTCAGGCTCGCCGAGGCGGGACGCAGCGTGCTGCTGATCGACCGCAAGGGCGTGGCCGAGGAGACCAGCCGCGGCAATGCCGGCGCCTTCGCCTTCTCCGACATCATGCCACTTGCCACCAAGGACGTGATGAAGAAGCTGCCGCGCTGGCTGTCGGACCCGCTTGGGCCGTTCACGGTCCGGCCGGAATACCTGCCGCAGATCACGCCGTGGCTTTACCGCTTCTGGCGCGCCGGCTGGCCGGACAAGGTGGCAGCCAGCATCAGGGCGCAGGCAGAGATGATGCGGCTGGCGCAGCGGGAGACGGATTCGCTGGTTGCTGCCGCCGGACTGCAGCACCTGATCCGAGCGGATGGCGTGCTGGAGCTCTACGAGAGCGAAGCCGAGATCCGTGCAGCCAAGCCCGAACTGGATGCCAAGTCGGCCGAAGGGATCGAGCATCGGCTGGTGCGGGGCGCGGAACTGACGGAACTGCAGCCGGGGCTGGCGCCGAGCGTTATTGCGGCGACGTTCATCCCGAAGTGGCAGACGGTGTCGGACCCCTACGACTACACCATGGCCGTGGCGCAGGCCGCGATGGCGCGCGGCGCAGAGTTTCGCAAGGCCGAGGTGGTGCGGCTCGATCCCCTTGATGCTGGAGTGACGATCAACTTTGCCGATGGCTCCAAGGTAACGGCGGCGCATGTGGTGGTGGCGGGTGGAGCGTGGTCGCGTGCGCTGACGGCGCCGCTCGGCGACCTGATCCCGCTCGAGACCGAACGCGGCTACAACACCACTCTGCCCTCAGGCTCGTTCGACCTGCGGCGGCAACTGGTGTTCGGCGGACACGGCTTCGTGGTGACGCCGCTGTCGCATGGTGTTCGGGTCGGTGGCGCGGTGGAGCTTGGCGGGCTGAAGCTGCCACCCAACTACAAGCGCGCCGACGCCATGCTGACCAAGGCGGCGCGGCTGATGCCGGGGTTGAAGACGACCGGTGGCACGCAGTGGATGGGCTTTCGGCCGTCGCTGCCCGACAGCCTGCCGGCGATCGGCCGGTCGAGGCCCAGTCCGCGCATCATCTACGCTTTCGGCCACGGGCACCTGGGCCTGACGCAATCGGCCGCCGCCGGGCGGCTGGTGACGGACATCATCACCGGGGCGACGCCGTCGCTCGACCTCACACCATTCTCTCCACAGCGGTTCTGACCATGGCGCGACACACGTTTTCCTGCATAGACGGGCACACCTGCGGCAATCCCGTGCGGCTGGTGTCAGGCGGCGGGCCGCTGCTCAAGGGCAGCACGATGATGGAGCGGCGGGCCGATTTTCTCGCCAACCACGACTGGATCCGCAAGGGGCTGATGTTCGAACCGCGCGGCCACGACGTGATGAGCGGCTCGATCCTCTATCCACCGACGCGGGACGACTGCGACATCGCCATCCTGTTCATCGAGACGTCCGGCTGCCTCTACATGTGCGGCCATGGCACCATCGGCACGGTGACGATGGCCATCGAGAACGGCCTGATGACCCCGAAGACGCCAGGCGTCGTCAACCTCGACGTGCCGGCCGGCAAGGTGGTGGCCGAATACACCATGGACGGCGCGTATGTTGACCGGGTTCGGCTGACCAACGTGCCGAGCTTTCTCCACTCGACGGACCTTGAGATCGACGCGCCCGGTCTCGGCAAGCTGAAGGTGGACGTCGCCTATGGCGGCAACTTCTACTGCATCGTGGACGCCCAGGAGAACTTCACCGATATCGCCGACTACACGGTTGGCGATCTGCTGCGCTGGAGCCCGGCGCTCCGAACGGCGATGAACGAGCGCTACGAGTTCATCCATCCCGAGAACGCCAACATCCGCGGTTGCACCCACATCCTGTGGACCGGCAAACCGACCGATCCGAAGAACACCGCTCGCAACGCCGTATTCTACGGCGACAAGGCGATCGACCGCTCGCCCTGCGGCACCGGCACCTCCGCCCGCATCGCCCAGTGGTATGGCCGCAGCAAGCTGCAGGTCGGCGACGTGTTCAACCACGAGTCGATCATCGGCTCGGTGTTCAACGGCCGCGTCGAGCGCGCCGTGAAGGTCGGCAACTATGACGGGATCGTGCCTTCGATCGCCGGCTGGGCAAGGCAAACCGGCATCAATACCATCTTCATCGACGACCGCGACCCGTTCGCCCACGGCTTTTCGCTGGTCTGACACCCCGGAGCGTCCCATGAAAATCACCGCCATCAAGGCCTGGCAGGTCGACCTGCCGCTCCGCGAAGGCCGCTACAACTGGTCGGGCGGCAACTTCATGGAAGTGTTCGACTCGACCGTCGTGGCGGTCGAGACCGACGAGGGGATCACCGGCTATGCCGAGTGCTGCCCGCTCGGCTCGGCCTACCTGCCCTCTTACGCCACGGGCGTGCGAGCGGGCATCGCGGAGTTCGGACCGAAACTGATCGGCATGGACCCGACTGACCTTGGGGCTCTCAACCGGCGGATGGACGCCGTGCTGCGCGGCCACACCTATGCCAAGGCGCCGATCGACATTGCGTGCTGGGACATCCTCGGCAAGGTGGCGGGGCTGCCCGTCTATAAGCTGCTGGGTGGAGCCGAGCAGGAGAACATCGCGCTCTACCGCGCCATCAGCCAGGAAGACTCGGGCGTGATGGCCGAGAAGATCGCCGGGTATCGGGCCGAGGGCTACACGAAGTTCCAGCTCAAGGTCGGCGGCGAGCCCAGCGACGACATCGCCCGCATCCGCGCCTGCCGTGCCATCCTGAAGCCGACAGACATTCTCGTTGCCGACGCCAATACCGGCTGGACCAAGGCCGATGCGGCACGCGTGGTGGGCGCCGTGGCTGACCTCGATGTCTATATCGAGCAGCCCTGCATGACCTACGAGGAGAGCCTCTCGATCCGTCGGCGCACCTCGCTGCCCTTCGTGATGGATGAGGTTATCGGCTCGGTGAACGACCTCACGCGTGGGATTGCCGAGGATGCGTTCGACGTCATCAACCTCAAGATTTCCAAGGTTGGCGGGCTGACCAAGGCGAAACTGATGCGCGATCTCTGTGTAGCGCACGGTATCCCGATGACGATCGAGGATACCTGGGGCGGCGACATCGTGACGGCGACGATCGCCCACCTCGCCCTTTCGACCCCCGAGCGGTTCTGTTTCACCGCAACCGATTTCAACTCCTACGGCACGGTGGATATCGCCGAGGGCGCGCCGAAGCGGGTGAACGGCACCATGACGGCGTCGGACGCGCCGGGCCTTGGCGTCACGCCGCTCTGGGATGTGCTGGGGCAGACCGAACTGGTGATTTCGTGAGGAGCAGCAAGGCCATCCAGATCGTCGGCTGCCATGCCGAGGGCGAGGTTGGCGACGTGATCGTCGGCGGGGTGGCGCCGCCGCCGGGCGAGACGCTGTGGGAGCAGTCGCGCTTCATCGCGCGTGACCAGACGCTGCGCAATTTCGTGCTGAACGAGCCGCGCGGCGGGGTGTTCCGGCACGTCAACCTGCTGGTACCGCCGAAGAACCCCAAGGCGCAGATGGGCTTCATCATCATGGAGCCCGAGGATACGCCGCCGATGTCGGGGTCGAACTCGATCTGCGTCGCGACGGTGCTGCTCGACACCGGTATCATCCCGATGACCGAGCCCGAGACGCGGATGGTGCTCGAAGCGCCGGGCGGGCTGGTGGAGGTCGTGGCACGTTGCGAGGGCGGCAAGGCGCACTCGATCACGGTGACCAACGTACCGAGCTTCGCCGACCGGCTGGGGGCGGTGCTGGAGGTCGAGGGCGTCGGCACGCTGACGGTGGATACCGGTTATGGTGGCGACAGTTTCGTTATCGCCGATGCCCACGCGCTGGGCTTCAAGGTGGCGCCGGACGAGGCGCGGGAGCTGGCGGAAGCGGGTGTCCGGATTACCCGGGCAGCCAATGAACAGCTTGGCTTTACCCACCCGACCAATCCCGACTGGACGCATTTCTCCTTCTGCCAGATCGCAGCGCCCATCGAGCGGCGAGCCGATGGGGTGCTGACGGCGGCCAATGCGGTCGCCATCCAGCCGGGGAAGATCGACCGCTCGCCGACCGGCACCGGCGCATCGGCGCGGATGGCGGTGCTGCGCGCCAAGGGCGAGATGGCGGTGGGCGACAGCTATGTGGCGCGCTCGATCATCGGCTCGGAGTTCACCGGGCGGATCACCGCCGATACGGTGCTGGCCGGCAGGCCGGCGATCATCCCGTCGATCACCGGGCGGGCGTGGATCACCGGCACGCGGACGGAGATGCTCGATCCTGATGATCCGTGGCCGGCGGGTTACCGGTTGTCCGACACCTGGCCGCGTATCGGATGAGCGAGCGGGTCGATTTTGAGGAGTTGGTTCGGCTGATTGCGCAGGCATTTCAGCGACATGGCTGCTCGGCCGAGGTGGCGCAGATTGTCGCTCGGAACATGGTGACGGCCGAGCAGGATGGGGCAAAGAGCCACGGCGTGTTCCGCATCCCGGCCTATCTCAGCTCGCTTGATGCGGGTTGGGTGGACGGCAAGGTGGTGCCGGTTGTGGAGGATGTGGCGCCGGCGATGCTGCGGGGCGATGGGCGGAACGGCTTTGCGCTGCCGGTGCTAGAACTGGCCCGCCGTGCCCTCACAGCCAAGGCGCGGGCCAACGGCATTGCGCTCCTGACGGTGCGGAATGCGCACCATTTTTCGGCGGTATGGCCGGATATCGAGCCGTTCGCCCGCGAAGGATTCATTGCCATGGCGATGATCAATTCGATGGCGAGCGTGGTGCCGCATGGCGGGCATCGGAAGCTGTATGGCACCAATCCGCTGGGGTTTGCGGCGCCGCGGGCGGGGGGCGATCCGCTGGTGTTTGACCAGGCGTCGAGCGCACTTTCGAACGGCGATGTGCAGATTGCTGCGCGCGAGGGCCAGAAACTTCTGCCAGGCTCGGGCGTCGACCGCGACGGCAAGCCGACAACCGATCCGAACGCCGTTCTGGATGGCGGCGCGCTGCTGTCGTTCGGCGGCTACAAGGGGTCGTCGATCGGCATGATGATGGAGATCATGGCGGCCGGGTTGGCGGGAGGCCGCTTCTCGTATGAGGTGGACTTCAGCGGACATCCCGGCGCAGCGACGCCGAACACGGCGCAGACCTATATCGTGATCGATCCCGGCCGCGGGGCGGTGACGGACTTCGCGACGCGCATCGAAGCGCTGATCGCCGAGATCCACGACGCCGGCCAGGAGCGGCTGCCGGGCGACCGGCGCTATGCCAATCGGCGCGAAGCCGCGGCCAAGGGTATCCCCCTTAGCGACGAGGAATCCGCCATGGTGCGCCGCTACGCTGGGCTCTAGATGACCGCCGTGGCCGTGATCTCGATGCGGAGGCCGTCAGCGAGAAGTTCCTTCACCACCACCGTGGCGCGGACCGGATAGGGCGGCTTGAAGAACTCGGCGTAGACCTTGTTCATCCCCTTGGCGTCGGCGCGATCGGTGAGGAAGACCTGCACCTGCACGATGTTGCTGAGCGTGCCACCGGCGGCCCGAACCGCCTGGTCGAGGTTGGCTAGGGTCTGCCGGGCCTGCGCTTCGATATCGCCCTGGATGATGTCGCCAGTGACCGGGTCCTCAGCGATCACCACCAGCCAGACATGGTGGCCGGCGCGGATGCAGTCGTTGACTGGGCCGGTGGACGGCGCGATGCCGGTGTCGATGACTTCGATCATGTGAGCTCCAGGATAAAGCGGGCGGTGAAGCGCTCGGCTCCCCACCACATGCGGAAATTGGTGCCCCACTTGTTGTTGTGGAGGTTGAAGCTAAGGCCGTCCGAAAAGTCAGGCGGCAGGCTGTCGAAGACCATGAAGTCGGTATGGGCGGGAGCGACCAGCGGGGTGTCGAGCGGGGCGAGGCTCAGGCCGTCGGTGCGGATTCCGGCAACGGCCTGCAGCTGACCGCCGCCGCGCGGCGCGACCTTGTTGGCGCGGAGCCAGGTGCCGGTCTTGAGGAACTGCCAGTCGTGCCGGCCAGCCGGGGTGAAGCTGACGAAGCTCGCTTCCGGCATGCGGTTGGCGGGCTTGTCGTGGAGCGTGACGGCGATCTCGAGCCGGTTGGCGTCGAGGCCTCGAAAATTCCAGCTGATGCGGGCCGGGGCACCGAGCTGGGCATGGGCAACGGGATCGAGCGCGCCATCCGGGGTTGGGGCAAAGACCTGTGAGCGGACGGTTCTGGCGCGTTCGAGGCCGGGCTTGGCGTGATCGAGCGGCGCCCAGTACGGGCGCATGGTCAGGTAGGTGTCGAGCCAGCGGTCGATGTCGGGGGCATCGTAGCTCTCGTAGCGGAAACCCATGAGGCCGCCGCTTTCGCCACGGATCGTGCGGCCATCCGGGCTGGTGATCGCGGCTAAGTCGCCGGTGCCGGCGTCGGTCTCGACGGTCCAGCCGGCAAGGTCGGCCGCAGTGGTCGGCTCTTCGGCGGGACGGTTCGCCGGGTCGAGTTCGGCAAGCGCGGCATCGAGATAGGCGTTCTGCTCGGCCCATGAGGCTTCGGTAAACTGGAAGCGGTAGTCGGTGGCGCGCAGGGCCTCGAAGGCCGGGCGGTCGAAGCCGGTCTGGTCGCGCAGGTACTGCTTGATGTCGACGCCCCAGGTGTGTTCGGCGACCATGCCGAGGCCGCGACCGAAGGCGAGTGCACTCTCCTGCCCCCTGCCCTGCTTGGCCAACTCGTCGTAGTGCCGCTGGTAGCCCAAATAGCGCTTCACCTTGGTGGGATCACTGGCGACGCCGTAGATCCAGCTATCGCCGAGTTCGAGTTCGACGATCGGCAGATCGTCGCGGCGGGCCCAGAGGATTTCGCCGTAGGCGTCGAGGGTCGAGGCCCTGATCGTCGCATCGGGGTATTCGGCGGCCAGCTCGCGGAGCACGTCGATGGTCTGCGGCACGCTTTGCGGGCCGAGGTTGTCGTTGGTGTGGGCAAAGCCGATGCCCTGCTCGAACCCCGGCAGGAAGGCGGTCTCGCCGTAGGACTTCTGATATTGCACAACAACTTCCGAACCATCCGGGGCGCGCCAGCGGAAGGCGTCGGGCACGTCGGGCACCGGGGATGCCGCGTTGACGCCAAGGTGCAGAAAGTGGACGCCCGCTTCGGCGAGCAGCGGCACGATGCCGAGCGTGTGGCCCGGCACGTCGGTCATCTTGGCGGCGGTGGTCTTGCGGCCGAAGCGCCTGTCGAGTTCCTCCGCGTGGCTGAGGCCGGCGCGGAAGACGGCGGGCGACATCAGCTCGGAATGAGTGGTGTAGGGCAGCGCGTGCCAGGTGATGAGGCCCCGCTCGATGGCGCGCTCCAGACGCCTGACCCGTTCCGGGGACTGGGAATTGAGGTGATCCCAGATCAGCCAGGCACCGGTGGTCCAGATGAATTTCGGGTTCCGGGAGTCCTCGGCGAAGAAGTGTTCGCCCGTCTCAATCGCCTGCGGGATGAAGCGCTCATGATACTGGGCGCGCACCTTCGCCGCATGGTCGGTGAAGCCGATGTCGAGATGGGTCTTGTAGACCAGGTGGATGGTGCGGGTCACGGATCGCGCCCCCTCAGCGCGGCGAGATGATTTCTCCAAGCAGAACATCCACTTGCAGCCCGTCATAGGCGGGACGGACATGGTCGGGCGTCATCGCATCGGTCTGGGCATAGTCGAGATCGATGTGGAGGTTGGTGAGGATGGCGCGGCGCGGCCTGAAGCGTTCGACGTGCTCCAGCGCCTCGGACAGGCTCAGGTGGCTGGGGTGCGGGTCCGGGCGGAGAGCATCGAGCACCCAGATATCGAGGCCGGACACGGCGGGGTCCGACTCCGCCGGAATACCGCTGAGGTCGCAGGAATAAGCGAAGTTGTGGACGCGGAAACCGAGCGAGAAGATCTCGCCGTGGTCCTGCTTGAAGGGCATCACGGTGATCGATCCGCCGGGGCCATCGACGGTAAGCGGTTCGCCGTCGTCAATGATGTGCTGGTTCAGGATCGGCGGATAGCCGGAGTTCGGCGGGGCGGTGAAGCAGTAGGCGAAGCTCGGGACGATGCGGTTGGCTGCTTCCTGGCTGAAGTATACGTCGACCCGCTTGCGGTTGTTCAGCGCCAGCACCCGGAGATCATCGATGCCGTGGGTATGGTCGGCGTGTTCGTGGGTGTAGAGTACGGCGTCGACGCGATCCACGTCAGCGGCGAGGAGCTGCTCGCGCAGGTCGCAGCCGGTGTCGACGATGATGCGGGTCGGGTCGGGCGAAGTGCTGGAAAAGCCTTCGATCAGCAGCGAGCAGCGGCTGCGGCGGTTCTTCGGGTTGTCAGGGTCGCAGACGCCCCAGTGACCACCAATGCGAGGCACGCCGCCCGATGAACCGCAGCCCATGATGGTGGCAACGATGCGCTGCGCCTGGGCCATTTCGCTCTAGACCGGAGTTGCTTTGGAAAACAGGCGGAAGAAGTTTCTCGTGGTCTCTTCGCCCACCTGGTCGACGCTGACGCCACGCACTTCCGCCACCTTGGCAGCCGTATGCGCGACATAGCTGGGTTCGTTCTTGGCCCCACGATGCGGGATCGGGGCGAGGTAGGGTGCGTCGGTCTCGACGAGGTAGCGATCGGCGGGAACCAGCCTCGCCACGTCGCGGATTTCCTCGGCATTCTTGAAGGTGATGATACCGGAAAACGAGATGTAGCCGCCGAGTTCGAGAGCGGTGCGCGCGAGGTCCATGCCGGCGGTGAAGCAGTGGAGGACGAAGGGGAAGGCGCCCTGCCCCGATTCTTCGCGGAGGATCGCGGCCATATCGGCGTCGCACTGGCGGGAGTGGATAACGAGCGGCAGTTGCGTGGCGCGCGAGGCGGCGATGTGCCGGCGGAGCCCCTCGGCCTGCGCCGCCTTGGGGGCGTTGTCGTAGAAGTAGTCGAGGCCGGCTTCGCCGATGGCGACGCATTTGGGATGGCCGCTGAGCCGGATCAGGTCCTCGGGGAAGATGTCGAGCTCTTCGTCGGCCTGGTGCGGATGTGTGCCGACCGAGCACCAGATTTCCGGGTGCGCTTCGGCGATGGCTACGATCTCGTCGAAGCGCTTCACGCGGGTCGAGATGGTGACCATGCCGTCGATGCCGGCCGCCCTGGCGCGGGCGAGCACGCCGGTACGATCGGCGGCGAGCTCAGGGAAATCGAGGTGGCAGTGGCTGTCGATCAGCATCGGTCTCAAGCCGTCTTTGGATGCTCGAACTTCTTGAACACCGGCTCGGGCGGGGGCAAGGCGGTGCCGCCGGGCATGCCGCCTGGTGAAAGCGCATGGCTGAGCTGCCGCTGGTCGGCCGGGATGGCGAGCGCGTCGAGGAATTTCGCTGCCGAGTCGGGCACGAAGGGCTGCGCGGCGATGGCGGCGCGGCGGACGACGTCGGCCGTGGTCGACAGGATCGTGCCCATGCGCGGCAGGTCGGCCTTCAGCCCCCACGGCGCCTGGTCGGCGAAGTAGAGATTGGCGGCGTTGAGCAAGGTCGTAAGCTCGCCGGCGGCCTCGTGGATCTGCTGGGTCTGCATCGCCTCGTTCATGCGGGTGATGGCGGCGATGGCTTCGGCGACGATGGCCTTGTCGGCGTCGTTCTGCGCGGCCATCGGCAGGATGCCCGAGAAGTTCTTCTGGATCATCGACAGCGAGCGCTGCGCCAGGTTGCCAAAATTGTTGGCGAGGTCGGAGTTGTTGCGGTTGATGAACTTCTCGCGGCCCCAGTCGCCATCCGAACCGAAGCCGATCTCGCGCAGGCAGTACCAGCGGACCGGGTCAGTGCCGTAGAGATCGAGCTGCTCGTGCGGATCGACGATGTTGCCGACCGACTTCGACATCTTCTTGCCTTCCGATGTGAGGAAGCCGTGGGCGAAGACGCGATGCGGCACCTCGATGCCGGCGCTCATAAGGAAGGCTGGCCAGTAGACGGTGTGGAAGCGGATGATGTCCTTGCCGATGACGTGCAGGCTCGCCGGCCAGAACTTCTTGAACTGCTCGGAGTCAGTGTGCGGGTAACCCACGCCGGTGATGTAGTTGGTGAGCGCGTCAATCCACACGTACATGACGTGGCCGGGAACATCCGGAACCGGGATGCCCCAGTCGAAGGTGGTGCGGCTGATCGAGACGTCGCGCAGGCCAGCCTTCACGAACGAGATGATCTCGTTGCGGCGCTCGTCCGGCGCGATGAAATCGGGCACGTCCTCGTAGAGCTTCAGCAGGCGATCCTGGTACGCGGAGAGGCGGAAGAAGTAGCTGTCCTCCTCGACCCACTTCACCTCGGCGCCGGTGGGCGCGAACTTCTTGCCGTCCTCGCCGTCGGTGAGTTCGCCCTCGTCGAAATAAGCCTCGTCGCGCACCGAGTACCAGCCCTTGTAGACCGACTGGTAGATGTCGCCATCGTTGCGGGATGCCATCTGCCGCCAGATTTCCTGGCTCGACTCGTAGTGGCGCGGCTCGGTGGTGCGGATGAAATCGTCGTTCGAGACGTTGAGGCGCGCCGCCAGATCCTTGAAGCGGGCAGCGTTGCGGTCGGCCAGTTCGCGGGCGGTAATGCCTTCGGCAGCGGCCGTCTGCACCATCTTGATTCCGTGCTCGTCGGTGCCGGTGAGGAAGTAGGTCTCCTTCCCCTCAAGCCGGGCCCAGCGGGCGATCGCATCGGTCGCGATCATCTCGTAGGCATGGCCGATATGCGGCGCGCCGTTGGGATAGGCGATGGCGGTGGTGACGTAGAACGTGTCGGTCATGTCGGCTGGACGCCCAGGAGCTGGTGTTTCCGGATCGCGTCGAAGAGCGCGACCAGGGTCTGCCGCATGTCGAGATTGTACTCGTCGGCATCGGCAAGCGAAAGCTGGGCCTTGTCCCATAGCTCATTGGCAGAGGCAAGACGGCGGCGGTCGCCCGAAGTGGCGGCAGCGGTGGCTGCAGCAGCGATCCAGTCGTTGAGCATGTCGCGGGCAAAGCGCAACTCCGCCCCATCCTGGTCGCCCCCGAGCTGGTCGGCGAGCCCGATGCGGACGGAGGATGGCGCGGCAGCGGGGTCGCGCAGGTAGCCGGCGAGCGCGCCGAGCACGCCGTCGTCGCCGAGCAGCAGCGCCTCGAAGCCTCGACGCGGGCGGCCCATGGCGAAGCCGATGGCGCGGGTAAGCGCATCTGGAGCGGTGTCGGGCTTGGTGGCGGTGAGCACACCAGCGACGTCCTGATCGGAGATCGGGCGTAGCGCGACCTGGAAGCAGCGCGAGCGAATGGTGGGGAGGAGCGAGCCGGGCCGGTGCGAGACCAAGAGGAACGTGGTGTCGGCCGGTGGCTCCTCGAGGATCTTGAGGAGCGCGTTGGCGCTCGACGGATTACAGTCGTCGATGGGGTCGATCAGCGCAATGCGGTGCCCTGCCCGGCCGCGCGTCATCCGCATCTCGTCGATGAAGCCGCGAACCTCGTCGACGCGGATCTGGGTGTAGTAGCCCTTGCCCGTGTCGCGCGCGGCCTTGCGCATGACGAACAGATTCGGGTAGGCGCCGGACGCGACCTGCGCGGCGATGTGCGACGGGCTCTCGTCGCCGGTGCGCTCGAAGATCTTGCGGGCGATGTCGAAGGCGAGGGTCGCCTTGCCGATGCCGCGCGGGCCGTGGATCAGGATGCCGCCCGGCAGGCGGCCCGCGTCCAGGCGAGCCAACAGCGCTTCGGTGGCGGCGGCGTGGCCGAGGACCTGATGCTGGAACTCGGGCGGCGGGACGCCGTCGAGCTGGTCGGGCTCGCGCTGCGGATAGTCGGTCATGCGGGCACCACTAGAGGGATGCCTTGGCCGCGAGTTCCGGGTAGCGGCGGGTCAGCGTGTCCCAGACCTCGCTTTCGAGCGCGTCTTCACTCTGGTTGGCCGGGAGCACGACGCAGCGATCCTGATTCTGTGCGGCGATATCGAGAAAAGCCTGGCGCAGGCGGCGATGCCAGTCGAGGTCTTCCTTCTCGAAGCGGTCGCCGCTCTGGGCCAGCGCCGGTTCGAGCTCGCGGGCATTGACGCGGTTGAAGGCGACGACCGGGTCCATGTCGAGCACGAAGGTCAGGTCGGGGGCGTGGCCGTTGAGCGCGAGGGTTTCGAGGCCGCGGATCAGCTTGCCGTCGACGCCGCCGGTGAGGCCCTGATAGGCGCGGGTCGAATCGTGGAAGCGGTCGGAAATCACCCACTTGCCGGTCGAAAGGCTCGGGGCGATGAGCTGGTTGACGTGGTCGAGCCGGGCGGCGGCGAACAGCACGGCCTCGGCGCCTGGCCCCCAGGCTTCGGAGCGGCCCTGCAGGATGAAGGCACGGACGTGCTCGGCTTTCGGCGTGCCGCCGGGCTCGCGCGTGCGCACCGCCTCGATGCCGAGGCGGTTGAGCCGGACGAGCAGGCGCTTGACCTGCGTGGACTTTCCGACGCCCTCTCCGCCTTCGAAGGTGATGAAGCGAGGCGCGACCGCTGGAATATCGAGCATGCCGCCTTCTACCTGCAAAGCGGGATCAGGAAAAGTGGCAGACTACAGCCAGCCGAGAGCCAGTTCCTTCAACGCATCGGTGGCCTTGCGGACGATGTCGCCATCGGCAACGTCGGCGCCGGCATAGAGCGGCGTCTGCTGGACGACCTTGTCGTTGCACTTGACGATGAGCATCGCCAGTTGCTGGCCCTTGGCTACCGGCGGGCGGATGGGGGCATTGTAGACCACATCGGCCTGCGGGCAGTTCTGGGCGCCCTTGGGCAGGAAGAGGCTGATATTGCCCTTGCCGACAACCGCGACCTCGGCCTCGGCACCGCCATAGACCGGCACCTTCCGCACCTCCTGCCCTTCAGCATAGACCGGCACCAGCTCAAAGCCACGGGTGCCCCAGGTGATGAGCTTGCGGGCCTCCTCAGCGCGTTCGTTCATCGATTTCATGCCGTGCAGCACGCCGATCAGCCGGCGGCCACTGGCGTTAGTGGAGACCACCTCGCCGTAGCCGGAAGCCTCGGTGTGGCCGGTCTTGAGGCCGTCGACGCCGATGCCGACTTCGAGCAGGCTGTTGCGGTTCAACTGGCGGATCTTGTTCCAGGTGAACTCCTTCTCGGCGAAGATCGGGTAGTATTCCGGGAACTGCGCGATGAGGAAACGCGCGATGGTCGCGAGGTCGCGGGCGGTGGAATACTGGTCCGGGTCCGGCAGGCCGGTGGAGTTGACGAAGCTGGAGCCGGTGAGCCCGATTTCCTGGCCGAGCCGGTTCATCATCTGGGCGAAGGCGGTCTCGGTGCCGGCAATGCCCTCAGCGAGCGCGATGGCGGCGTCGTTGCCGGACTGGATGATGACGGAGCGGACGAGGTCGATGACCGGGACCTTGGAATTGAGCTCGGCGAACATGGTTGAGCCGCCCGACCGGGCGCCACCATCGCGCCAGGCGTGCTCGGAAATGAAGAATTCGTCGGTGGGCTGGAGCTTGTTCGTCTGCAGCAGGTCGAAGACCACGGCGAGCGTCATAAGCTTGGCCATGCTGGCCGGCTCGAGCCGCTCGTCGCCGGCCTTGTTGAACAGCACCGTGCCCGACTCGTAATCCATCAGGATGGCGAAGGGCGCCTTGGTGTCGAACTCCTGCGCCTGCGCCGTCGAAAACGCCGTCAGCGCCAGCAGCAGTGCCGCGATGAAGTGGCCAAGCTTGTGCATCGTGATCTCACCCGCGGCCCGCCGCGGCCGCATGGCGACTATAATAGCTTGAGGTCGTTGAGGCCAAGTTCACGTGCCAGCGCCAGCACATCGTTTCCGGCGACGCCGGGCTTCAGGCGAATGAGGGTCAGGAGGGTGGCGTCAGCGCCCGGAATCCGGACCTGTTGCTCATCGACGATGCCGAGCAGCGCGAACGATTCGACGACGCTCTGGGCCGCGGCAGCATCCTTGAACACGCCAAGTTGAACCTTTGGCATAGGCTCTTGAGTATCGGAAACAGCGGCGTGGAGCGCCGGGTCGGCATTGGCCATGGCGGTCGCGGCGGCGATGGCGCCGTCAACCGGTGCGCCGAGCTCGGCATAGCCGAACAGGCTGGTGATGCCATCGAGCAGGTTGGGCGAATCGGCCTGAGCCAGACGGGTCGCCTTCTCGTCGAGCCGGGTGGGCGCTGCGACGCTGGCGAGCAGCTTTCGCGTATCGTCGCCGTGCAGCGGCGCCGGACCGACATACTCGACCGAGATGTTGCCGATGCCGCGGTCGGCGTAGCCGAGGATGGCGGCGGTGCGGTAGCTGAGGTCCATCACCCGGCCATGCATATAGGGGCCACGATCGTTGACGCGGCAGATGATGGAGCGGCCGTTGTCGGTGTTGGTGACCCGCACATAGCTCGGCAGCGGCAGCACCGGGCTGGCGCAGGAGATGGCGGTGGCCGAGAAGATTTCGCCGTTCGCGGTCTGGCGGCCGTGGAAATCGTTGCCGTACCAGGAGGCGGAACCTGCCGCGACGTAGCCGATGGGGTTCTCGATCGGCTCGTAGACCTTGCCGGCGACGGTGTACGGCTTGCCCACCATGTAGCGGCCGCCGCCCTTGGGCGGGTTCTTGGCGGTCGAGAGCCGCGGACTGGCCTTCACCCCGAACTTGGCCTCGGTGAAGGCGGCGCGCTTCACATGCGGGACGCTGGAGCTGGCACCACAGGCGGCGAGCGCCGCGGTGGCGAGGACGATGGCCAGGAGCCGGGCGGCCGAGACGAGGTCGCGGGGAATGACTGGCAAGCTACTCACCTGAAAATTGAACCTGAACGGCGATGTAGCCGGATCGGGGACGCGTCCGCCTCAAGGGAAGTGATTTGTGGTTTCGGGGGCGTTAATTTGGATCAAATGCGAGGGATGTGACGGAGTACCCCCACCCTAGCTCTGCGACGTCGCTGCGCTCCTGGCGGCGCTACCCTCCCCAGGAGGGAGAGGGAGACCAGTGGCACAGGTCAGGCAACCTGCGCTCCCTCCCCCTTGTGGGGAGGGTAGTGCAGCTTGCGAGCGTAGCGAGTTAGCGGAACTCGGGTGGGGGTCGAGACGCCTCAGCGCGACAACCAGCCGACCAGCGCTGCGGCCACCGCTGCGGGTTGCTCGGTGGGGCTCATGTGCCCTGCCCCGGCGATGGTGACGAGGCTGGAGTCGGGGATGGCGTCGGCCATGGCGTGGGCATCGGTTGGCGGAGTGATGGCGTCGGCTTCGCCAACGATGATGGTGGTGGGGACGCGGATGGTCGGCAGGACCGGCGTCGAGTCCGGGCGGCCGATGATGGCCTGCTGCTGGCGGACATAGACCTCCGGGCCGTTCGCCAGCGCCATGCGGATACTGATGTCGCGGATTGCGGGATGGTCGGCGTGGTCGGGGTGGACGCTGTCGGGATAGTTCGCGGTGACCAGTTGGCGCAGCTTGCCGGCCTGCGCAAGGCGGATGGCATCGTGGCGCTTCAGCAGGCGATCCGGGCTATCGAGGCGGGCCATGGTGTCGATGAGCGCGAGGCGCTTCACGCGCTCCGGCGCCTGACGCAGCATTTCGAACACGATGTAGCCACCCAGCGAGAAGCCCGCGAGCGCGAAGGTTGGCGGCGCATCGCGGAGGATGGCAGCGGCGATCTCCGTCATCGTGCTGCCGCGCTTGTGGTCGGGGATCAGCACCGAGCCGAACTGCCAGAGCGACGGAACCTGCCCGGCATAGCACTCGGCGGTGCAGTTGAGGCCGGGGACGAGGACGATGGGCGTGGACATGACGCTATTCCGCTGCGGCGTGACGGGTGAGCATGGGGTTGCTTGCCCGCCTTGCGCCAATCATATAAAGATATCTTTATATCCCGCCTGATAGTCCTTTGACGAGAACTCCCAGGCGGTTGACGCATTCTGGCGTCACGGGACCGAGAAAGTCGAGCCATGACCGTAGCCCAAACCATTGAGATCGATAGAAATTCCTTGCCGCGTGGCGAGGAAGTGCGCGCCGCGCTGACTGCTGCGGCGGCCGAGCGCATCCTGATCTTCGATGGCGCCTACGGCACGATGATTCAGCGGCTGAAGCTCGGCGAGGCGGATTATCGCGGCGAGCGGTTCAAGGACTGGCACATCGATGTGCGCGGCAACAACGACCTGCTGAACCTCACCCTGCCCGACGCGATCCGCGACATCCACGTGCAGTACTATCTCGCTGGCGCCGATATCTGCGAGACCAACACCTTCTCCTCGACCGCCATCGTCATGGCCGATTACGGCATGCAGGCGCTGGCCTACGAGCTGAACTACGAGGGCGCGCGGATTGCGCGGGAAGCCGCGAAGATCGCAGAGGCCAAGGACGGCAAGCGGCGCTTCGTGGCGGGCTCGCTCGGGCCGCTGAACAAGACCGCGTCGATGTCGACGGACGTGAACAGCCCCGGCCACCGTGCGGTGACGTTCGACGAGATCGTCGAAACCTATACCGAGCAGATAAACGGGCTGATCGACGGCGGCACCGAGCTGCTGCTGTTCGAGACCATCACCGATACGCTCAACACCAAGGCCGGCATCTTTGCGGCAAAGCAGATCTTCGCCGAGCGCGGCTATGAGCTGCCGGTGATGATCTCGGGCACCATCACCGACCTTTCCGGCCGCACGCTGTCGGGCCAGACGCCGACGGCGTTCTGGTACTCGGTGCGGCACGCCAACCCCTTCACCATCGGGCTCAACTGCGCGCTCGGGGCGAACGCCATGCGCGCGCATATCGCCGAGCTCAGCGATGTGGCGGACACCTTCATCTGCGCCTATCCAAATGCCGGGCTGCCGAACGAGTTCGGTGGCTATGACGAGACGCCCGAGATGATGGCGAAGCAGCTCGAGGGCTTTGCCCGCGACGGCTTCCTCAACATCGTTGGTGGCTGCTGCGGCTCGACGCCGGACCATATCGAGGCGATCGCCGCGGTGGTGCAGAAGTACAAGCCGCGGAAGATCCCCGAGGTGCCGACCTTCCTGCGCCTGAGCGGGCTCGAGCCGTTCACCCTGACCAAGGACATCCCGTTCGTGAATGTCGGCGAGCGGACGAACGTGACGGGCTCGGCGCGGTTCAGGAAGCTGATCACCGCTGGCGACTATACGGCCGCGCTCGATGTGGCGCGCGACCAGGTGCAGAACGGCGCACAGATCATCGACATCAACGTCGACGAGGGCCTGCTGGATTCCGAAAAGGTGATGGTCGAGTTCCTGAACCTGCTCGCCGCCGAGCCCGACATCGCCCGGGTGCCGCTGATGATCGACAGCTCGAAGTTCGAGGTGATCGAGGCCGGGCTCAAGTGCGTGCAGGGCAAGGCGCTGGTGAACTCGATTTCCATGAAGGAAGGCGTCGAGAGATTCCTCGAAGCCGCGCGGCTGGTGCGCGCCTATGGCGCCGCCGTAGTGGTGATGGCGTTCGACGAGCAGGGCCAGGCCGACACCTATGAGCGCAAGGTCGAGATCTGTACCAAGGCGTACAAGCTGCTGACCGAGGAAGTCGGCTTCCCGCCCGAGGATATCGTGTTCGATCCGAACGTGTTCGCGGTGGCGACCGGCATCGAGGAGCACGCTGGCTATGGCGTCGCCTTCATCGAAGCGACGCGGACGATCACTGAGACGCTGCCGCATGTGCATATTTCGGGCGGGGTGAGCAATCTCAGCTTCTCGTTCCGCGGCAATGAGCCGGTGCGCGAGGCGATGCACTCGGTGTTCCTCTACCACGCCATCCAGGCGGGCATGGACATGGGCATCGTCAATGCCGGGCAACTGGCAGTGTACGATACGCTGGAGCCGGGGCTGCGGCAGGCCTGCGAGGACGTGATCTTCAACCTCAGGCCCGATTCGACCGAGCGGCTCCTGGAGATTGCCGAGCAGTTCAAGGGCCAGGCCGGCGGCGAGCAGAAGGCCAAGGATTTGAAGTGGCGCGAGGGCCCGGTGGCGGATCGCATCTCGCACGCGCTGGTCAACGGTATCACCGAGTATATCGACGCCGACACCGAGGAAGCGCGGCTGGCATCGGCGCGCCCGCTGCATGTCATCGAGGGCCCGCTGATGGCCGGGATGAGCGTCGTCGGCGACCTGTTCGGCAGCGGAAAAATGTTCCTGCCACAGGTGGTGAAATCGGCCCGCGTGATGAAGCAGGCCGTGGCGCACCTCCTCCCCTACATGGAGGCGGAGAAGAACGCCGACGGCAACGCCACCGGCCGGAAGTCGGCGGGCAAGATCCTGATGGCGACGGTGAAGGGCGATGTGCACGACATCGGCAAGAACATCGTCGGCGTGGTCCTGAGTTGCAACAACTACGAGATCATCGACCTCGGCGTGATGGTGCCGACGGCGAAGATCCTGGAGACGGCGAAGCGGGAGAATGTCGATGTGATCGGGCTTTCGGGCCTGATCACCCCGTCGCTCGACGAGATGGTGCACGTCGCCGAGGAGATGGAGCGCGAGGGCTTCACCGTGCCGCTGCTGATCGGCGGCGCGACGACCTCGCGCGTCCATACGGCGGTGAAGATCCACCCGCAGTACCATGGCGGACCGACGGTGCACGTGCATGACGCGAGCCGCGCCGTGGGCGTGGTTTCGTCGCTGCTCTCGGGTGAGCAGCGGCCGGCCTATGTCGCCGACGTGAAGGCCGAGTACGAGAAGCTGGCCCAAAAGCACCGGCAGTCGGAGGCCGACAAGCAGCGCACGTCGCTGGCGGCAGCGCGGGCCAACCGCTTTGCGCCCAAGTGGGATGACTACGCGCCGCCCAAGCCGAGCTTCCTCGGCACGCGGGTGTTCGAGACTTTCGACCTGGCGCAAATCGCCAAGTACATCGACTGGACGCCGTTCTTCCAGGCCTGGGAGTTCAAGGGGCGCTATCCGGCGCTGCTCGAGGACGAAAAGCAGGGCGAGGCGGCGCGGCAGCTCTGGGCCGATGCGCAGGACATGCTGGCGCAGGTGATCCAGAAGAACTGGTTCCGCCCCAAGGCGGTGATCGGCTTCTGGCACGCCAACCAGGTCGGCGACGACATCCGGCTCTACACCGATGCGGACCGCAGAGAGCAGTTGGCGACCTTCTTCACGCTGCGCCAGCAGTTGAGCAAGACCGGCGGCAAGCCGCACATGGCGCTGGCCGATTTCGTGGCGCCCGAGGGTGTCCCCGACTACCTCGGAGGTTTCGTGGTGACGGCAGGGCTCGAGGAGAACCTGATCGCCGAGCGCTTCGAGCGCAAGAACGACGACTATTCGTCGATCCTGATCAAGGCGCTGGCCGATCGCTTCGCCGAAGCGCTCGCCGAGCAGATGCACGAGCGGGTGCGGCGGGAGTTCTGGGGCTATGGTGCCGCGGAGACGTTTGCGCCGCATGAGCTGGTCGGCGAGCCGTACCAGGGCATCCGCCCTGCTCCCGGCTACCCGGCGCAGCCCGACCACACCGAAAAGACCACGCTGTTCCACCTGCTCAACGCCAAGCAGCGGATCGGGGTGGAGCTGACCGAGAGCTACGCGATGTGGCCGGGCTCGTCGGTGTCGGGGATTTATCTCAGCCACCCGGAGAGCTTCTATTTCGGCGTCGCCAAGGTGGAGCGCGACCAGGTCGAGGACTACGCCAAGCGCAAGGGCATGGCGGTGCGCGAGGTCGAGCGCTGGCTCGGGCCGGTGCTGAACTACACGCCGAGCGCGGACAAGGTGGCGGTGTGAGCGACGCTCTTTCCTCTGCCCCGTATGCCCGCCGCGCCCGGTCGTTCCCCGTGACGGTGGTGACCGACAAGGCGGCACTATCTCGCTTCGGCGGCCGCGACACGGCCGTGGTGCATCTCGATGCGCCGCTGCACGCCCATGAACCGGGCACCGAGTGCATTGCCTGCGATTCGCGCGGCAATGTGCGAGTGCTGCTGTTCGAGCTGAACGAGAAGCTCAACCGCGGCATGGTGGAGCCGTTCATCCGCGTGGTGGTGGATGCCACCGACGCGCGCGATACCCAGGCCGTGGCCGATGCCATCGTGCCCGGCCGCCTGCCGGCCTTCGGCCTCCGCGATCACGCGGTGGCACGCAACTTCCACCTCGAGGAGATCATCTGATGGCCATCATGGACCTGTTCTTCCCGCCGAGGCCGGTTACCCTGCCCACGCCTGCCAATTCAACGGCGAAGCCGGCTGCGTCGCCGCAGCCGTCCCGGAAGTAGCACGCCCACTCCGACCGTTGGCGGATTGACGATCGGCGACGCCCGGTCGCACTCTGCCTGACGCGAGGAGGACCGGACGATGACCATACACCGCGAAACACTTTCCGAGGATGTCGGGGGCAAGCTGCTGATGCTGGTGTCGATGCTGGCAGTGTTCGGGCTGATTACGCTGGTGCTGATGCCGCTCGGCGCGATGTTTGCGCCACCGCCCGAGGTCGCCCCGCCGGAGGGTACCCCGCCGGCGATTGTCGGGGCGATCATGCCCGGCCTGATCATGCTGGTGGTCGCCGCCATCGCCGGTGCGCTCGCCGGGTTGATGCTGGGGTACGCCCAGGCCCGCGCCGAAGAGGAGAAGGCCGCCGGGGAGACGGCACCGCCGCACTGAGCCCCGGAAACGACAAAGCCCGCTTGCGCGGGCTTTCTATCGTGGCTCAACCTGAGAGCCATTGGTGCGGTCGAGAAGACTCGAACTTCCACATCTTGCGATACAGCGACCTCAACGCTGCGCGTCTACCAATTCCGCCACGACCGCACGCCAGTGGTAGAAGCAACACCGCGAAGCGGCGAAGCGAGGCAGCGTGTAGCAACGGGCTTCGGGCGGCGCAAGCATAAAGATGCGCCTTAACCTCCTGTGGATACTCAGGCGGGGCGGCGGACCTTCTCGGTGATCTCGACGCTGAGGTGCCCATCCTCGACCTTCACCTCGCAGCGGGCTACGAGGGTGTTGTTGGCGTAGACGCGCAACGGGTCGTTCTCGGAGGTATCGAGCTCGATCACGGCGCCGCGGCCCATGCGCAGCAGGTGGTGGATCGGCATCCGCGCCGCCCCCAACTCCACCGTGATATCGACTTCAATACTGTCTAGAGTCTTCATACATAGACCACAAACGAACCGGCCCGGCTGAATCAGCCGTCGCCCCCAAACTACCAGCGAGCATCGGCTGCCCATGCTTACCGAAGCGTTAACAACTGACCCGATTTGCGACACCGGCACCAAGCTGTGGCGCACGGGCGGAGTGCCGGTGGAGTGGCGAATCTCCGATGCACTCGTTCCCTACCCCGAAGCGCTCGAGGCGATGAAGGCGCGCGCCGCAGCGATTGCTGCCGGCGAGGCGGGTGAGCAGGTGTGGCTGCTGGAGCATCCGCCGCTCTACACGGCGGGGACATCGGCGGTGGCCGGGGACCTGCTCGCGCCCGACCGGTTTCCGGTCTACGACGCCGGTCGCGGCGGGCAGTACACCTACCATGGGCCGGGGCAGCGGGTGGTCTACTTCATGCTCGACCTGAGGCAGCGCGGGCGCGACGTGCGCTGCCTGGTGCAGGGGCTGGAGGGACTGGTAATCGACACGCTGGCGGCGTTCAACATACGGGGCGAACGGATCGACGGGCGGATCGGCGTGTGGGTGCGGCGGTCCGACAAGGGGCCGGGGCGCACGGACAAGGTGGCGGCAATCGGCGTGCGGGTGAGCCGCTGGGTGAGCTTCCACGGCATCGCCATCAACGTGCATCCGGCGCTCGACCATTTCGCTGGCATCGTGCCATGTGGGATTTCTGACCAGGGCGTGACCAGCTTCGAAGACCTCGGGCAGCTCGCCTCGATGGCCGAAGTGGACATGGCGCTGCGGTCGGCGTTTGAGCGGCGGTTCGGACCGACAATGGCGACGAATCCGGAAGGCCTTGTAAGCGCGGCGTGAGCACCGCATTTTCTGGACTGAGACGATTCCTGCCATACTGCCAGCACAGGGGCCCCGGCCATGACGCTCGATGACCTGAAAAAGATATTCCTCTCGCCGACGCTGTTCCGGCTGGAGACGATCCTGTCACCCAAGCTGGTGCCGGTGCTGTACGGGGTTGGCATGTTCGCCCTGCTGCTGTGGGCGGTGGGTCACCTGTTCGCAACCTTCGGGCGGACCTTCGGCGACGGACTCTGGGGCCTGTTCGAGATTGCGGTCTTCGGCGCGTTCGGGCTGATCGCGCTGCGGGTGATCTGCGAGGTGCTGCTGGTCTTCTTCAAGGCCAATGAGGCGGCGACTCGCACGGTGGCAGTGTCGCGGCTCTCGGGCTCGCTGATCGACGAGGTGCGTGACGCCATCCACGACATCGCCGCGGAGGCCGACGACTATACCGAGACCGAGGTGGAGGACGAAATCTCGCCCTCGCCCCGCCGGAGCGCCCGGCGGACGCCGGTGGTTCCGCCGGCGGTGGACAAGCCAGACATCTGAAACGAAAAGGCCGCCCCGAAAGGCGGCCTTTCCATTTGAACGGGCACACGTCCCGACAGTCAGACGGCCTTGCCGCGTGCCGCGTCCACGCTCCACGGCCCCGGGCCGGCGAAGACGAGGTAGAGGAACACAAAGCAGAACAGGATTGCGGCGTCGCCACCATTGTTGACCGGATAGAGGCTGGCAGGAGCATGCGCCATCCAGTAGGCCACGGCCATCATGCCCGACAGAACGAAGGCGACTGGCCGGGTGAAGATGCCCACGAGCACTGCGAGGCCGCCAAAAACTTCAAGGAAGCCGGCGAGCCCCATCAGCGAGACATACTCAACCGGCCCCGGCATCTGGCCAGCCGGAAAGGCAAACAGCTTCTGCGTGCCGTGCGCGATGAAGAGTAGCGCCGTGACAATGCGCAGGACCGATAATGCCTGTGGCCGATACCGGCTGATGGAGTCGAAATTCATGGTCTGGTTTTCCGTTGACGCCGCGGAAGTGGGCGCAAAAACCAGAGCCTGACTCTCAGGTTTCCAGTCAAATGAACGTTCGGTAACCTGACTTAATCGTGAGAACGCGTGATCAGGGCTGCCCTGCCTTGATCGCAAAGCACCGATGATTGCTTTTTCTGCCGATTGGCGTATAGGCACGCCCCCATGACCCAAGCCCCGAAAATCGGCCTCGTCAGCCTCGGCTGCCCCAAGGCGCTCGTCGACTCCGAACGCATCATGACGACGCTCAGATCGCAGGGCTATGCGTTCTCGCGCGACTATGAAGGCGCGGACATCGTGCTGGTGAACACCTGCGGCTTCCTCGACAGCGCCAAGAAGGAAAGCCTCGAGGCGATCGGCGAGGCGGTCGGCGCCAATGGCCGGGTGATCGTTACCGGCTGCCTCGGCGTCGAGGAGCAGATGATCCGCGACACGCATCCGAGCGTGCTGGCCGTCACCGGCCCGCACCAGTACGAGGATGTAGTCAACGCGGTGAACCTGCATCTGCCGCCGGTGCCCAACAAGTTCCTCGACCTGGTGCCGGAGGCCGGGCTGAAGCTAACGCCGCGCCACTACGCCTACATGAAGATTTCCGAGGGCTGCAACAACCGCTGCACCTTCTGCATCATCCCCCAGATCCGCGGCGACCTTGTGTCCCGTCCGATCGCTTCGGTGCTGTACGAGGCGGAGCGGCTGGTGGCGACAGGCGTCAAGGAGATCATGGTGATCTCGCAGGACACCTCAGCCTACGGCGTCGATACCAAATACGCGACGAGCAAGTTCCGTGGCCGCGACGTGGAAGCGCGCTTCCAGACGCTGGCCGAGGAACTGGGCAAGATGGACGTGTGGACCCGCCTCCACTACGTCTACCCCTATCCGCATGTCGACAGCGTCATCCCGCTGATGGCCGAGGGCAAGATCCTGCCCTACCTCGATATTCCGTTCCAGCACGCCTCCCCGTCGGTGCTCAAGCTGATGCGCCGCCCCGCCAACCAGGTGAAGACGCTCGACCGGATCAAGGCCTGGCGCGCGATTGCGCCCGACCTCGCCATCCGCTCCAACTTCATCGTCGGCTTCCCCGGCGAGACCGAGGAGGACTTCGAGTTCCTGCTCGACTGGCTGGAAGAGGCCGAGATCGACCGCATCGGCTGCTTCGAATACGAGCCTGTGACCGGCGCCCCCGCCAACGACATCGAGGGCATCGTCCCCGATGAAGTGAAACGCGACCGCTACGAGCGGCTGATGGAAGTGGCGCAGGACATCTCGGCGCATGTGCTGAGCAAGAAGGTTGGCCGCACCATCGATGTACTGGTCGACGACGTGCAGCCGGAGATGGGCCGCGCGGTCGGGCGCTCCAAGTGGGACGCGCCGGAGATCGACGGTGCGGTGATCATCCATGAGGCCGAGGGCATCAAGGTCGGCGACATGGTGTCGGTGACGGTGACGGACTCGGATGAGTACGACCTGTTCGGCGTGCCGGCGGCGGTTGCGGCGCAGGATGCGCAGGGGTTGAAGGCTTCGGCCTAAGTAAAGTGCCGATGGCTAGACGGGGATGTCCAGCTTGACCCCGTAGTGGCCATCCGACTTGCGCCCAGCGCGCCCTGTCCATCCGCCAACTATCACCGCTGTTGCATGTGCGCCACCAAGCTTGTGCTTGCGAAATATGGCGGTCATCGCTTTGGCGTGTTGTCGATTGAGGTAGCCTACCTTCAGTCCGTCGATCGTAACGAATACAGCGTTCTTGTCGTTCGGGTTATCCGGCTCAAGCGTGAGGAGCGCAGTAATTACCCACCCCTTCGGCAG
>Ga0247837_1000133_pt1 | contig 137741 bp, 103 predicted proteins | sample LaCtaG_2_FD_187115 | JGI IMG/M metagenome (GOLD analysis project Ga0247837, IMG submission 187115) | Freshwater microbial communities from meromictic Lake La Cruz, Castile-La Mancha, Spain - LaCruzMarch2015_14.5m | ecosystem: Environmental > Aquatic > Freshwater > Lake | place: Spain...
GAAGTGTGAAGACATAATGGGGGCTCGCGACAGGACTCAAAGGGTTTAGCCTATAGAGCTAGGCTAAACACTATGGCTTTCGCGTGGCTAAGAGCATTCCTAGTTACTTCGCTGGCTTCTACAGCGCCTTTAGTAAAGAGTCTCGCTTGCACAGAGTGAGGTGAAGGGAGTTGGCACTTGGTGTCTCTAATGTGTATCAGAGGGAGTTCCTAGAGCTCTGAGAACCTAGCTGCACTTAGACTCTGTGTTCACCAACTCCTTCACTCTACCTAACACAGTGGTAGAAGTCTCCCCAATTACGGAAAGTCTGCATTTCTGCAGCTTTTAGCCCAAATTACCACTGCGCTATGGAGAGCTTGCATACATAGTCTAACCTCCCCAGGTGCCAATTAGTCCTTGACCACAATCTAGTGCTATTGCCTAAAGACTTCAAAAAACTCACGTCGCCCTTTTTGCCCCAAAGATCCCGCAGCTTCAAGACACATCTTCTACCGTCTTCCACGCTTCACACAAGACAGGTCTGCATCGGTCTATGTGATGGGTATGCGCTCTTGCTAGGGATCTGTGAGGAACAGATAGGCGTGCTTTTGTTATCCGGCCTTAGTCAATAGCCGTAGACCGCTGGGAACAGTGGCTCCAGCCGCCTGGACAGGCTAGCTTGGAGGGTCCTGCAGCGTGCAAATAGGACCACTATTACAAGCACTATGGCTGCAAGACCCCACTAACACCGGTCGCAAACAGCACTCCCGGAGCTTCCTTTAGAAGAGGAGATTCGCACCTTCCAACTCATACATAGATATATTGGACAGAACCCGAGGACTGCACTTGGCTTCGCATTCTGCGAAAAAAGAGCCTAAAGGACGCTTCCCAGGTCTCTAAACGACCGAGAGAAGGAAAAACAGTGGACTTGAAGCAAAGGGTAGCTTTGGGGTTTAGAGAAAGCTGAAGAAGGCACTAATTTGCATAAGCATACCAAAAAGACAGGAAATTCCCAATTCCCCACTCCTTTGAGCCGTATTAGTCCAGTTCTAAGGCTGTTCAGGCTATTTCTTATTAGCACGCTTGCCTCTAGGTCGGGTCTTTGTGGGTGCTTTGCCGAATTTGAAGCTGATGAGGTTCTTTTCAGCCAGCTGGCGGAATTCTTCAGGGTTCAGCAGACGAATTTCTGCTTCTTCTCTGTCTGCTCCACCGTCTTTCTCTAGTGTTACGGACTTTCGGAGGGGTAATTCGGACCTGGGTTGTGTTGGGAGTGGTTTGGGAGCCTAGAGCCATCCCATTGTTGAGAGCTCTATGTGCAGGTGCAGAGCGGGATCGTTCTTCAGAATCGCGTCGATTTGCAGCCTTTGTGAATATTGCCACTGTCGCCTTCACATCTAATGGTATTCAGAGGAATTCGCATACTTATTAAGCTAGTGATCATAAAGTTCTCCGTAGGCCGGAGACCTCAGCCCAAATTCGCAGATTGGCCTTGTTGGTCTCACTACATGAAGAGACAGCAATGACTGCACTACCACACTAGCCATATAAATTACTCAAGACCGAAGCCCACGCTGTAGTCGAGAGCGGTGAGCAAGTAGTGCTTGAGCTGCTCCTTGGAGTCGTACAGAGGCAGATCCAGACGATTGAAGCAAGTGTGTGCGCGGGGAAAGGGAGCGTTGCTGTCGAAGTGAACAGACTGCAGAGTGAAATGAGCTGTGTCGCCTCTCAGCGTTTTGAGCGTGCGAAAGCCTTCCACAGGCAAGCGGTAGGTTCCCATGGAGAACATGAGCAAGTTGGAGAGTTCCTCTTGAGTGAGTTCTTCCACCACTTCCCAGAACCACCGCACCACCTGGTGCTCATGTGACAGACAGCCGCGATACTCTGTGTAGCTTTCCCACTCCTTCACATCCACCATCGGCAGGCCACACAGCAGCAGTTCCAGCTCGCCTGGGTCGAAATACCCCACGAACTTCAGAGGAAGCACAGTGTGGAAGCCGCGCAGCAGCGCCTCGACCTGCGTTTTCACACTTCCCATAACTTCCCAGGCCTTCCTCAACTTCACATAGTCTCGCTTGTTTTCATCATTGACCTGCTCCGCACTACCTCCGGGACGCAACTCGACTTCTCCCGCCGGACCCTGCACAGCAAAGGTATGGAAAATCACATCTGTGACGCTGTTGTGCTTGATGAAGTCAAGTGATTCGTATAAGTCGTGGTCATAGCGTCTGAGGTCTTGGAGAGTCACCTTTTTCCCTGTGAGCTGCCTGTACAGGGGAGTGGCCAGTGGACAGTTGATGGGGATGTTCTCGAATGCTGCCTTGGCTAGGACCTTGCCACAGAACTCAAAGAGTTCGGTCAGTGTCTCACTGCCCGGCTTGATGCGGTAGGCAATTCCCTCACAGTCCGCTAGTACGAAGAGTCCTTGCTTGGCAGAGAATAGTTCGCCTGTGACTGAATTGAGCCACTCCTTGAAAAGCCCGCCTGCGTCTTGTCCCACTTCCCCTTCGAAGAACACACCCAGTTCTTTGTGAAAGTCCACCGCGCCTAGAGCGCCGAGTTGACTCACCGAGTTGTCCAGCAGACTCGCGCGGTCAACTACGAGCACCAGACTGTCTTCGTTCCACGGAACTCGCACCTTCTTCACCAGCTTGCGAAAGTGCCTGCACTTCTCTTCGTAGGACATGCGGGTTGGGTCCTTCAGGCCGGATGAGGGCGCTAAGGTTCTGGTAGGACCTTGGATGGTTTCCATCAAAGGCCTCAGACGAATGCAGTTTTCCACATGTGAGTTGAGTTGAGAACGGGTGTTTCGAGTGGAGAAGATGAGTCCGCAGATAGGACAGGTGCTCTCTGCCTCGAGATGGTCGAGTCGAACTGGGTCCACGATTTTCGGTTTCTGCCGCTGCACTCCGCACCCCATAACACTAGTAAGCAGCTTTTAGTTCCTGACTACTCTGCAGGTCGTTCCATGCCTGTGGTACTGTATTGTGCTAGATCTTGCATAGCAAGGACTTTTTCAATGCCTCTTATACTCCTCTGCACTCGAAACCTCGTCCGTCAAATTACCTTGGCAGCTGCTTGAAGAGAACAAAGCAATGCGAAATCTCGTAGAAATGATTGCAGCACCCAGGAGCTAAGTGGTGGCTTTGAGGCCGGAGACCTGCTATAATAGCAGTTATGGCTGAGAGCAAGTTGCAGCGCTACGCAGCCCAGCCCGAGCATGAAGACGTCACTTTCTTGAAACAGGACCAAGTGGGCGGCATCCTAGCTCAGGGCTTGGCTGAACTGTACCAGCAGCAACCCGCACACCCCATCCACTTTCTGGGCAATTGGCTGCTCAACTTCGCCGCTACTGAGAAAAACAAAGCTCTGGAGGCTTCCAAGCTCGAGCGCAAACTGCTCCTAGACGCTAAGTACCAGCAGACTCTCGAGGCGCAAGGTGAAAACCGACGTCGCAAACTTGCAGAAATCGAGTCGAAGACCAACTTCGAAGCAGACTTCCTGGACAAAATCAAGCAGTCACTGGACGTAGATGACTTGCTTTCACTACTGGCAGAGCACTTACAAGGCTATTTGAAGGCTTCCGGTGCTTATGTGGGCCAGCTTGAGAAGGTCAAGCGCACTGTCACGGACCTCGATGACGACCACGCTCATGAAGACCCTGAGGCTCCCGAAGTGATTCGCTACGTGGGAGTGAGCAAGAACCACCAACACATGCAAGACAAAGTGCTAAGTGAGGAGCAGGGCTCCACTACCTACTCTGTTTTCAAGGCCAAGGAGGAAGAACCGCCTGCAGAAAACGCAGAGGAGCTCGAGGAAGGCGCAGAGCCGCCACTAGTCGAGGAGCGACTCAACACAGCTTACGTGGAGCAAGTGGTTGGCAACCCCAAGATGCATTTCTTTGACGTCCCCAAACTAGGAGCCTTCCTCGCACTGCCTCTGGTCTACAAGTCTTGTCTCAACGAAGCGGCCTTCGATGCAGCTGTGGAAGATGCACTCAAGATCAAACGCGTCAAGGCTGAGCGCGAGTTGGAACGCCAACAGAAAGCTGAAAATATCGGAAGTGTGCATTCAGGTGTAGGCCACGAAGAGGAAGAAGGGGATTCTGCTCCAGTGGAAGAGATGCAGCCTGAGGCCTTCAAGAGTGTGGACGTGAAGCTGGTGGTGTGTGTGGACTCGTTGGGACAGGACCGGCCTTTTTCTGAAGACCAGCGGGACTACTGTGAGTGGTGGGTGCGCACCTTTCAGGCCAACTGGGAGCGAGCTGAAGCTGAAAGTCTGCGGAGGGACGTTACAGTCTACATCGACCAACACAATGTAGACCAGCAGCTTCAAAACGACAAGCAGACCGAATGGGCCGAGGAAGAGCGTGTGGCTCGAGAAGAAGCCGCCAAAGACGCCTCCCAGCCTGAGGAAGCCCAGCACCTTTCCAGTCTGCGAGCCATAGTGGAGGTCTACCGCAGCCGACTGCTGTCTGCAGACATGCAGCGCTCTCTGCACGCCTTTGCTGAATACAAGGTACTCAAGTATGCCCGTGTCTTCCAACTCGCGTTTTACTACTTCGGCATTCGCAAGGACCGACTGGTGGAGCGCGGTACGAACTTGATCCAGTGGAAGCGCGCCAAGCAGCTCCTCGACCACAGCTTCCAAACCTACATCCGCGAAGTGAACCCATGTGGGCCCAAGGCACTGGAGCCGCCGCCCTACGCAATGACCAACAAGTTGTTGAGTGATGTGGAGCGCCTCAACACAGAGGAAGTCGAGCACTACTCGCTTGCACTCGGCTTACTCTTGCGCTTCCTGCAGACTTGCCTCAAACTGCGGCAACTTGATGTCGCCTACCGCAGGGCTATTTACTTCCGCAAGAAAGAGGAGCGAGAGCGAGCCATCCAGGCTACCAACGACTTGGCCCAGAGGAGAGCAGACCGCCTCCGAGAGGGACGGGACGCTCACGAGAAGGCCCAGGCTGAACTCGAGGAAGGGGCAGAGAAAGCAGAGTTCGACGAAAGCAAGTTCTTGCAAGAGTTTGACGAGCGGGAAAGCAACGTGACTGTGGAAATCCCCCCTGAGGTAGTGCCTGACAAGGACGGGGACATTCCTTTCGAAGAAGACAAGTGACTAGGCTAACTTCCGCACTTGCACGCTGTCTACTAGAGCCTGCTCATAGTTACTACGTAGCTAGGAGCACTTCAGTCTTCCGCAGCAGTGCATGAGTGCGAGCTAACTTCAACCCCACCTTGGCTATGCCTGTGCCCAACTTGCTGTCGATTCTCCCCAGCACGTAGTCCAAGTCGATCAGTTGCTGGAACTTCTCACTCTGCTGCCGCTCTGACAAGCCCACTCTGTGGCTGAGGCGAGGGAGTTGGTATGCGAAGGCTTCTGCAGCTTTGTGAAAGCGAGAGCGCAGGGCAAAGCCATGTGTTCCAGTCTGAGTGCGAACTGCTTTCTGGTAGATATACCATCTTTCGATCACTTTCGCTGCCAATCTGCTAGCCTTGATGTTTTCATAGACAAACATTTCCTTGCTGGACAAGTCGACATAGTCAAACATGAGCGTGTAAGCAATAGACGTCAAGCAGAGGCACAGAATTGCCAGAATATACGAGAAGATACGGCCTAAGTGCGTATTAGTGAAGTAATCTCCATACGGAGAGATGTCCAAAGTCGTGACAGTGAACCACATAGCATTGAACATAACTCCCCAGTCCAGTCGCACTACCTCTCCATAGGGACGCTCCAAAGTCCTGATGGGAATAGTGAACACAAAGGCCAGAATCACGATGAGCGCCAAGATGAAAAGGTGCGGATCCTTGCGGGCCATAGCACGCACATTGAAGCTGAAGTCCGCCATTTCCTCGAACTGAGCACAGATTCCCCTGGCTGTGGAGTCCGCGAAGATGGAGTAGTTCAGGAATGCTCGTAGCACAAAGAAGACGCGGACGACCATAAGGCAGTACAGCAGTTCGGAGAGGAGCAAGCAGTAGTTGGCCACAGGGTAAGCGGCAGGCGCAGAGAAGCTGACCATTTGCCTCTCCTCCAGCAGCAGAGGCACTTCGGGAAGCACAGGGTAGGGAAAGATGCACAGCAGCAGCATTTCCACGACTAGTCTGAGAGTGATGAACTTCCACTTGCGGTAGTAGCGAATGAGCTGCTGAGCGTGACTCTGTCGCGAGAACTTCAGCATGAACCAATGTCGCTTGAGTATGTAGCTGCGTCCCAGGAAGAAGAGAGCAGGGAGAGTGAGCGCCAGTACGAGCCAACGATATACGTCAGGGAGGGAGTTGCTGAGGCAGTTGCTGTGGTCGCGGTCTTTGGCGTAGCGCAGCTCGTAGTCGAGAGTGGCGGGAATTAGACTCAGGCCGCTGAAAACTGCAGCTATGGCTTCACACGCTTGCCACTGCGTGTGAAGTTCGGAACTGTTGGGCAGCGCTCTTCCCCTGCGTCTTGTGCTTTCTCTGGAAAACAGAACTGTAAGTTTCCACATGTAGTTCCTCGAACCTGGAGCACAATTAATTACAGCCCTTCCTCAGCTGCCTCAAGAAGAACCTCAGCCGTAACCTCCATCTCTACGACAAACCAACTGGGGCACACCCAGGACTTGGCCGAACGTACAGACCCAGTGTCTGCCTTGGCTGGACTATTTGCTGTATCCATTCTTAATATCTCCCAGAATTGGATCATTAGTGATTAGGGGTGACTGCCGCCAACAGTCGGCGACATCGTCTGCAGTAGTGCCTGATATCTTGGTACCTGGCGGTGTCAGTGTCCACACAACAGGCAAATACACCGCTCCACTGAGGCACTCCTGGCAGCTCCACACTTACTCGCGTAGACACGTCCTTCCTGCAGTGGTCGCAGTAGGCAGTGGTGGGGAGCAGACCAAACTTACTGCGAGCTCTATCCCACTTGGTGGCTTCCTGTTGGTCGTCACTAGTTACGGAAGTTTTGAGGTCGGGAGTGGCAGCAGATGCTTTGGAGTGAGGCAGAGTCATGTCCTCACAGGTCTGCTTCTCCCCCTCGTCCAGTGAAGGCAGGTCACTTATCATCTCTACATACTCCTGCTCTGAAGGTCCCGAGAACAGGAAGTGGGGCTGGAAGGGTCTGGGACTGAGGTTCAGCGGACTGCTGTGGTGAATGAAGACAGGCAAAGACTGCTGCTTCTCATGTCTCGGAGTTGAAGTTTGCGAGGCTGTGGTTTTATTCCTTGCTATCACTCGCAGACATCGTTCTTCTTCCTTCCTCATCTAACTTATTAAACGACTGTCTACGTGCTACTGTCTAATGAAGGATAGAGCTGGGCAAGCAAGGTGAGGAAGCGAGGATAGGTGGTGTCCAAGTAGTCGTATCGGAGTACGCCTGCGAAACGGTCTCGATTGCTGTGTAGGAATTGCAGTTCCTTGGAAGCCTGCAACAAGCGAGAACGCATGTGCTCTTCGCTGTCTGTACCTCTGCCCCTCAGTCTGGCCTCCAGCACTGTCATGCTGTCGGGCTCCACGAACACATAGTTGCCGTGCACTTTCTGCCTCCACAACTGCTCGACTCCCTGCACGTCAATGTCGAGCACCAGCACCTTGCCTGTTTCTTGTGCTCTGCGTAGCTCGGATTTGTGAGTTCCGTACCGGTTTCCGTGCATCTCCGCTGTCTCAAGGAAGTCCCCGGCAGCTGTCTGGCTTTGGAAGTCTTCAGGGGAGAGATAGTGGTAGTCCCGGCCTGGACTTTCTCCAGGCCGGGGCGCTCGAGTAGTAGAGGACACGCTGAATAGAAAGTGAGCGCTATGCGTGGACAACAGTTTGCGAAGCAGCGAGGACTTCCCTACTCCCGACGGACCGGAAATCACCAGCGGCAGCATATTGCAAGCAAAGTGCTTGAAGCCTTAGGATCAACTCTAGCTAAGGACTGGACCGGTCTCCGCGTTCTACGTGTTTGGCATAAGGGCAGATGAGGCAGGAGGCGTTGACGGCCGAGGACTCCATGATAGGCTGCCCAGAGCTGCGCTTGGCTTCCACAATGCGGCGCTTCATTAGGCGGTACAGGTCGTCAAACGTCAAGTCACTCGTCTCCACTTCTCGTAACAAGTCCTTCATGTAGGCCGAGTCCGCATCTCGAAAGTTTGCCTTGCGCATGTTCACATGTCCGTTCTTTGGACTCAGGTAGTCAAAGGCCACGCGCAACTGCATCACGTCTTCTCTTGTCACGCTGGGTGCGTCCACGTATGGGTTTGGGTCGAACACCTCGTTGTTTTCAGGTGCGCACTGTGAACAGCTGGCTCCTTGTCCCATTTCCCTATTATCTATTCGAAACTCGCCCGCTTGTAGTAGCCAGTCCAGCGGCCATAGTCTCTGCTGGTCTCTTCAGGTCGGCTATAGGCAGACTTGACGTCATAGGGTCGAGAGTCGTCTCTGCGCAGTGGGTCCGTGTAATAAGGACGAGAAACTGGCTCTTCATTGTCAATGTGATTCACTTCCACTTGAGAGTTAAAGGCCACGCGGTTATGTTTCGGAGGACTGCGAGAGTTGCGAATGATAGAGGAAGGCCGGGCTTTGGAAGCGGAAAGAGAAGTGGACTGGCTGAGCACTGGAACAGACTCGTAGGAGGAAACGAACTCGCGGGGAGTGTAGCGGCTGCGGGGCTCTTGGAGGTCTGCAGTCCTCTGATACGTGGCTCGAGGAGTTGTAGTGACGGAGAAGGTTTCTGCCCGTAGCCCGTCACTTCGATACCCGGTCTCAGTCCTCAGTCCACTGTCGCTTCGGTACCCAGTGTCTGTCCTCAGTCCCAGTTCAGCCCTCAGTCCACTGTCACTCCGATACCCAGTTCCCAACTCTGCTCTCAACCCAGACTCTGTCTTCACCCCAGCGTCACTCCGATACCCAGTGTCTGTCCTCAGTCCCGCCTCACTCCGATACCCAGTCTCCCCCCTCGCCCCTACGTCACTTCGGTACCCAGCCTCCGCTCTCAGTCCACTACTACTTCGGTACCCAGCTTCAACTCTCTGCTCCACTCTAAGCAATTGGTCTGACCTAAGGCCAGCCTCTGGCCTTTGTCCAATTTCAGGTCTGAGAGCTGCCTCTGATCTAGAGGAGCTCCGCTTTAGATCTCGCAGCTCTGCTTCGAGCGTAGCTATTCGTTGTTGCTGCTCAGTGTTTTCTCTACCCAGGAGTTTGTTTTGGTTGGACAGCTCCAGCACTTGCCCCGCCAAGTCCGAGTTTTCCCTCTCAAGTCTTTGGATAGTGGCCAAGTGGTCTCGAGGCGGGTCCGGGGTGAAGTCTCGCCTAGGCGCAGCCACAGGGGTGCTGAGAGAATCGGTTTGACGGGCACTAATTAGGGAGCGGTTGAGGGAGTGGCTGGAAGTGAAGAATTCCTTCTGCTTCTGCTCGATGTTCTGAATGCTGCGCTTGATGTCGTCGAATTTCTTCTTCAGCACTGTTACGGAATGAGAGCTTTGCTCGTACATGCTAGTTTTGCTGCCATGTTGCAGCCTGCTTTAAGTCTGAAGTTTATGAAACGACTGCTGAGCCTGAGTACAAGCTCCAAGATGCTTATAGAGAAGTCGTTCTCTGTGCCTCTTAACAACCCAGGAGTTCGGCATTAGAACTGCTTCCGCTGAGTCTATTGCATCAGAGAGCTTTCAATGTGCGCAACAGCCTTTAAATGTGCAGCCAGCAAACTTTTTGCTCAGTCCTCACAAGTAGCGACACACACATACTGGGCACAGCCTCACACTTCATTCCTTTTAGAAACGGATATATGGCCAACTCCAGGTTTTGCGAGGTCGTAACTTTGCTGCTGGTTTCAAGCGTCCTGCTGACAGTGCAGGGCAAGGAAGTGCCAGGCAGCTTCCTGCAGACAGGGCAGGACCCTTGTGACCAGTGCGACGAAGTGGCACAGGACAGATCCAGGATACAGCGGCTCACTGATCAGGTGGCGGACTTGCAAAGTCAAGTGGATAGTTTGCAGAGTCAGTTGCAGGATGCGAACGACAGGGCACAGAGTTGTGGGACCAGTCTGCAAGCTGAGCAGAGCGTAAATAACCAGCGTCAGGCGCAGGATGCACGCAACAGCGGCTCGGAAGCGCGCATGTCTCAGTGGGCCGGGCTTTGCTCGGACCTGACCTCCCAACTACAGCCGCTCCGCTCCTCGGCCAGAACCTTCCTTCAGACTGTCTACAACTACCTGGACATTGACATTCCCCTGCTCTTCCTTATGGAACTAATCAAGGAAAAGAACCTTTATTGTCTAGGCCTCGGCAACAGCTTCCTGCAGCTGCACCAGTCAGCCTCTCAGGCGAATTTATCTTTGTGGAGTCTACTGCCTGAGGACGTGTACAGCAGCCCAGACTACCAACAAGTGTTGCAAGCCTCGGACCAAGTTCTGCAGCAACTCCAAGTCTTCCTTGCTCTCGACCCGGCTGACTGCACTGATCGACTCGACTACTACCTCGACGAAACGGTGCAATACTATAACCGTGTCAACAACCGAATGGGCGAGGAGCTGCAGGGCTGGCTTAGCACCTACCAGAGGGAGATCACCCAGGTGATCGTCGACATGCCGTACTGTGCGAATGTGGAGTATGAAGATGTGGAGGCGTTGATCGGAGCGGCGAGAGTGCTCAGCTAGAGCCAATATATGAGTAGGCAGGACTTAGACTCACAGTTCCCATTGCTAATTGACAAGTAAAGAAATGGCCTCCAGTCCCAAGTTCCAACTGACAGTCACTTTGAACGAAGCCTACGTGCCCGGGCTTTCCTCCACAGACCTGGTACTGGTGCTGTCCTTCAAAGGCCAAGTGCTCAAGGTAAGTCTCAGCTAGTGCTTGCCTGATGTGCCCTGCGTCTTGAGAACACAGGCTGTTGCTGCCTCAGACCCGCTGCATATGGAACTAATCCACAGCGGAGCAGTGATCGGAGGAGTGGACTGCAAGGCCAAGGACCTACTAGGTGAGACACTGACAGGAGAAGTGCAGCAATGGGTGAAAATTCCCCTGGACGCCGAGGGCGAGACCAAGGAATCTCCCAGCAGTCACCCTGCTTCTGACTCTGGAGACAGTTCGCACCGCAGAGTTGCTCGTGTGCACCTCGTCCTGTCTCTCATAAACACGTCTCGCAGGTCTAGCAGAAGTCCGATCAAGAAGGTGCCTGTCGCTACTCCCTCCCCTTCGCAGAGCAAACAGCCCTGCCCTTACTTGGAAAAACTAGCAGCGCTGGACGTGAGCGACGGAGAGCTGCTGGAGCGCCTGAAGGAGGCGAGACTGGACATGGGCCGGAGACTGGCGGAGCGGCAGGGCGAAGTGCTGCCCGTGCAGAAGCTAACTCTGACAGTGGAGAGTTCCTCTATGCTGCGAGAACTGGCAGGCAAGGTGGAGGTGGACATCCCTAACATCCAAGACCTGCGGCACGACCAACTCACCAAAGAGGAGTTCGACCGAGTCAAACTGGCTCTCCTTGCACTCAGCGACAAAGCCCACATCCTTGCCTCTCAGGAACAAGAGATGAAGCTGCTGCGCGCCCAGGCTGCCGCCAATGCACAGGCTCGCTTAGACTTGCAGCAGACTCTCACTGAAACCACTCAACAGCTCAAGAGGGAGTCCGCAGAACTAGACAAAGTGCTCAAAACCGTCCAGGAAGAGCGGGCTAGTGCAGTTTCCGCTCTGCACGAAAAGCACGTGGAAGCGAAGAAGCTGGAGGAAGAAGGAGAGGTGCTGCGAGCTTCTCTGGCAGAGACACAGCGCAGTCTCCTGCAGGCCAGGGCCCGGGAAACTGCTCTGGCAGATGTGAGGGCTGAAAACGAGCAGCTAAGGAAGGAACTGACAGAGGAGCTCAAAGCAAAGAAACTGCTGCGGGACGAAATAGAGAAGCTGAGCGTAGCGCTGAAGACACAGGCAGCGGGTTTCGTAGAGGAGCTGGCCAAGCAAGCCCGCCTGAGAGAGACTTTGCAAGGGCAAGTCAAGGAACGAGAAGCGCAATACGACCAACTCCGCTCTGAAAACACTGCTCTCAAGGTCGACATCGTCACTCTCAATGCTCAGTTCACGGCAGAAAAGAACCTCAAATCCCGCTTTTCCGAGCAAGAAACTTTGTCCAAGTCTCTTGACCTGCGAGTGACGGAGTTGTATGCGCAGCTTCAGTCCTGTGAGGCCCAGGCCAAAGCCAGATTCAACCAGTATGAAGAAAACCAAGGCAAATTCGTGACTGAAAAGAAAAGACTGATGGAGAAACTGGCTGAAGCGGAGGGGAAGAATGAGGTGAAAGAGAGGAATGTGGAGGAACTGGGCAGACAGCTGCACGAATCCAAGCACAATATCGCCACTTTGGAACAGTTGTGCTGCGTGCAAGAGGATTTGCACCAGTTGGTGGAGCAGATGAAGGCTCAGGGGGAGCTGCAGAGGCGAGGCAAAGACACCTTGCTCGAGGAACTCGGATTCATGTCCGAGCAGACAGTGCGGCAGGCGCAGAGAGGCATGGAGGAGAGTCGCCTGCTGTCCAAATACGCAGAAATGTGCGAGTCTCAAGAAGAAGAGATGGACGAAGTGAAGTTGCAAGTCCTGCAGCTGCAGCACCAGTCCTCCACCTACACTCCGAGCAAGGACGACCCTGTGGACAGTGCTCTGGCGGAGTTCCTCAACGCCCGCTCCCAGCCTTTGCTAGTGCCTTTCCAGCGCCAAGATCGGGACTTGTACTTGTTCGGAACGAGACGCATCTTCATGAAGCTGGAGAACGGGAGGATCACTGGTAAGGACTAGACAGTGCGAGTGGGAGGAGGCTTCACCAGGATCGAGGACTTCATAGAGGTGTACACGCCCATTGAACTGGAAAGGACGCACGCCCGGCTAGCCAGTTCGCAAGGACCCAAGAAGGCACTCAGCAAGCTGCTTTCTTCGGTGGTGAAGGAACCCATGTCTCCTCAGAAAGCAGCCAGAATAATTGCCACCGCCGTGGAAAAAGGCTCCACCAAGTACGGCACTTTCTTCGGAGTGCGCAAACCCAGTCCGCGCAAAAGCTCGGCCTCCTCCCCCAACAAGCCCCGCACGCCCAGTGAACGTCTCAGCTTCTCAGGCTCCAACGCGCAGTAGCATAAATGGCAGGAAGGGACTTTGCCTATGAGCCTGTGCCCTCTGACACCTTTGTCAAGCTGCGACTTGACCTGCTGTCTGCCTGTCGACTGGGCTTGTGCTACTTGGGCACCTTCGCACTCATCCTTACTTGCATCATTATCGCTTCCTTTGCACCTGCAATGTTCCGAACACATCAAGGCGATATTTACCAGTGCTCGCATTTGCCTCCGTACAAGCATGAAGACTGCTTCGGGGAAACCGCCGGCCTTGCCCTCACTCCCACTTGGATCGGTACTCTGCGAGGAGTCGGCCCAATGAGCCAATTCTTTGTCATTTCCGCAGACATATATGGCGGTCCTGAGCTCAATTCCTCCTCCGTGGACTTTGACTTGAGTCTAACAGTATCTCTCCAAGCGCAAATCAGCGCAGCCGAGTCCAAGGAAATCCTGGCTGCCAAGCCGCTGTCCTTCCCTGTGACTTGCAGCGCAGACAAGCGACTGTGTTCCAGCGTGTTCCTGGGCTACGAACCCTATGTGGAGTACAGAACTTACGACGTGATGATTTCGCTGACTAACTGGGGCAGGATCGAACGCTGGGTAGAGGAAATCGAGATAAAGGTGAGGTCAGTGGCCCCCAACTTCTCACTGTACCAACTGCGGGTGAAGTCGGTCTTCCTGCTGGCTGCGGTCGTCTCAGCAGTGGTCTACTTGTGTCAGCTGTGCAAGGCTAAGGTGCAGCGCTGGAGCTCTGAGACCCGCTGTCTCTTCCTCCTCTCGCTTTCCCTCGTTGTCTTCAACGACCCTTTCTACTTCTACAGCCTGTACCACCCTCACTACCTAATCACTGCAGCCTCAGTCCTATGTGTGGTGCAGTTCCTATGTGTGCTTGCTTACTTCTGGGCGCTGGTGCTGATGGAAGTGAATACTCAGGCCTGGCACAGCAAGTGCAAGGGAGTGCTGGGACTAGGACTGGCAGTGATGGGCGGCAGTTTGGCGGCGGTGTATGTGTACTCTGCTGTGCTGATGAGGAATGACCCGAGTTACAGACTAGCGGACTTTCCCACTGCTATCTGGGTGCTTAGCCTGGTGTCTGTGGCGATGATGGGGACTTACTTGATATTCCTAGCAGTGCTGACTGTTAAGGCTCTGCCTGTGCTGGGACAAAGGACTGTGCGGCAGAGGTTCCTTTGCGTCATCAACTTCATTATGGCGGTGTTCGCAGGAGTGTGCGTGGCCACTGGACTTTTCCAGCGTCTCCCCAGCCTCGGGTCTTTCGTCCTCATCGTGATTTCAACCTTCAACCTCTACGTCTTTCTCCTCCAAGCTCTGCTGGTGCCTACTTCCATCCGCCTCACCTCTCAGTCCGACATCGAACTGTCGGAGTCCAAGTAGATAGTGAAATGGAAGGGTGCTTGCCCATGGGCGGACCAGCTCTGTGCGTAGTCATAGGACTGGTAGCTCTGCTGGACCTGGGCTTCCTTTCTGTCCTGGTACTTCCTACCCAGGGCTGGCTGCTGTTCCGAAGGCTGCGGAAGTCAAGACAGTGGCTTACTAGCAAGACTGCGATTTTCTACGGAATTGTGTTTGAGAACATCGCGATGCTGCTGCACTGCCTAATGTGGCGCCACATAACCCCTGTGCTGCATCTGGTGTTCGACTACTCACAGTTTCTCCTGTTTACGTGTGTGTTCTACTACTTTACTCTGCACACGTTCCAAATCATGGGTCGGATTGTAGCTATCCGGGCCACAGTGTACTTCCTGACAGTAGCCAACGTCCTCTACTTGAGTGGCTTCACTCTGTACATCTCCATCGAAATGGTCGCAGACGAGGTGCAGAGTTACTGCAAAAGTACTCTTTCCCTTAGCGCTCGTGTGGCTTTCCATGCGGTGCAGTGCCTGCGCACTGAGTCTGCTACTCATAGGTGTGGGCTTGTTCGCTTCCCACTACTTGAACCGCAGGTCCGGCACTGTGAGCAAGCGAAGAGTAAAGAAACTGTGGGCAGTTATTGTCACTTTCCTGCAGCTCGCGTACGACTCGTACGAAACTGTAGTCCATCCGAATTACTACTGCCTAGGTCTGCTATCGGTGATTCTCACGCAGTCGCAGTACAAAGTGATGAATGCAGCTACGTGGCTACTCGACAGACTGCTATGTAATTTCTCAGTGGATGGAGTCTGCGTGTATGCTTTCTGGCCTGTCCGCAAGAATATAATTCCCTTGCTTAAGCCGGACGATATCGCCATACATAGCATTCTTAACACTGTGGTCCTGAGCTCTACTGGCACTGCCTCCGGCGACTCCATAGAAGAGGAAATGTCAGATTGCTCTTAGTGTTTATCTAAGATTGGCAAACTTAAGCGTACCCTAAGGCAAGGACGACCTGATAGTCGTTCCCATCCCAGCCCTCGTTCCCTGCTCCCTCCCCGCTGTTTTCACCATCAAAGGCACTAGTTCCGCCTCTAATTTCCCCAGTCTTCCCACACTCACACAAGTAGGCAGCACTGTGACTAGGAGACACACTAGTCCCACTATCGCTGAAATGGCTGTCAGCTGCGCGGCATTTGCTGTGCCTAGGGACATGGCTGTGTCCCCATCTGAACGGTAGTAGGACTGGTTTGTTCGAGTGCTGTTGAGCAATGCAAAGGCCAAAGTGTCAGAAGAGCCGCAGGCGCTCCAGTAGGGTTGGGAGGAGGAGAGACAGTCGAAGACCATTGCTTTGAGATGAGAGAGGGCAGCACTATAGCCTCTGCCCAGTTCCGGCACTGCGGACTCCTGCGCTCCGTACAGAAACTGAAAGTGCGCCTCTGGCAAATCCAAGTCAGAACTGTATTCCGACCTGAGAGCCAGCTGGGAAGCCGCTAGCTGGTCAAAGGAAGCAAACAGAGAGTGGACTGGAGAGGCGGGCTGGGTGTTCAGAGGGTAGCGACTGGCAGCTTGGCGAGAGACCGGCAGGGTCAGATGGCGCTGCCAAAAGATGAGGTTGGCGAGCAGGGTTTGCTGGAGGGAAGTCAGGTAAAATATAAAGGGCTGTTTAAACTGCATTTCCTGTATCCCCAGGAAAGCCACTTCATAACTTGCTACAAAGAGTCCCACACTCACAGCGACAGTAATAGCCACGCATAGCCACAGACATATCACTCTGCGGTGCAGGCTGTAGCGCAGTGCTCTGCTGTTCTTTGTCTTGGTCTGCACTGTTTCCAGATTGTGCACTTCTTCCAGTCGCTGTCGCACCCAGCTTCCGTACGCTGTTAGTGTGTCGTAGTCGAGACTGCTGGCTTGCCGCCAAAGAGTCACTCTGCCCTGACTAAGCCGCAGAGAGATCCAGGCCAGGCCAATTGCTATCAAGAACGCAAGGGAAAAGTACGTAGCCAACAGAGGAGTAATGAGCGCCTCTCTATCAGAAGCATTGTTCACTCTATGGTAGTCCAGCCGAGTGTCGATCAAGTCTGTCAGACTGTATTGAGTCTCTGCAGGGGCGTTCCGTAGGAAAGAGTGCAGGGCTGCAGGGTCGGGCAGAATGGAATCCGCGGCTTTGCGCATTGCCAAGGCCAGCGTGCTCGCCACTTCAATACTGTTTTTCTTCGTGAAAATCGTCTTTTCTCCAATCACTTCCCACCAAACAATAGTTGGCTGAGTCAACTCAGGGGAGTCACTGCCCGCCAGTGCCAACAAATCTCCAGCCAATGTTTCCAGGCCATTCGCCCGAACTGCCATATCCGTCCTCAGAACTGTCTCACTCTTGCCTCTCGGCACTTCCTTGAGTTCGTGCAATTCGCACATATCCACAGCTGCAAGAAGCGTTTGCGTCCGCAGGTCAGAGAGCAGGCCGATGAAGGAGAAGTCCAGCTTGAGGTCTGCCTGCTGATTTTGAATTGCGATGATGATCCCCACTTGGGCCAAGACACTCGCTACAAAGCTGATGACACTGAGTGCACAATAGGCCTTCAATAGGCACTTTTGACCGGAAAAATAGGCAACTGTGTTATTCGCGACTACAGACTGCGATCTGTTTTTCGGCTTACTGTCATGAACAGCCGCCGATTGCTCTGGAAATTCGAAGAGCACAGACTTACTGGCGGTGGGAATAGCCTGCACAGGCACCAGCGAACGCGTCTCCATCACCACCACTTGGTAGTAATGAGGACTGACGAAGCGCCACTTGCAGGTTTGGAAGTCCACAAAGCCGAAAATGCCCCTGCACTGCAGTAAACTGTGGCCGTCTTCCCAAGCTTCTAACTCGTGCATCCGAGCCTCTAGCATGGGCTGGGTGTTGGAAGCTTTCAGCACTAGGCTGAAGGCTTCGGTGCACTGAGAAATGCGGTTGTTTTCGATGGTCGCCATTTCGATGCCGTCGGGTACAGTTTTGAAGGCGACCAACGCGCCTAGTTTCCCAGGCTCGTAGTTAATCAGCTTAATTTTCCAAGCGACTCGCCTCAAATGTCCATCCTTCGCAACTGCATACACAAACTGATGTCCTTCATAAATAGGCGAAGTGTGTCTATACTTGTGCACCGTACTGAACAGAGCCATATGTCCCGCAGCGAAAATAGCAGGAATCAGCAATAGACAGCTACTATCCAGCAGCTCACTTTCCACGTAGCCTAAGTGGTGACTGCCCCTGCACGCGATGATTTTCCCTGAAGTGGACTTGTCCAGGGAAATCACCAGCACACAATTTTGGTCGTCTTGGTAAAATACAGAATCGTCGTTTATATGAGATTTGGAGCGTTTGGTCCTGGAAATGCTTTTAAGGTGCGCTTCGAGATTTACCACTCGTTCTCTATCTCTTAGGAAGTGTGCGAAGCTGAGGTACTGCTGCGTAAACTCCTCGTTTTCACTGAGAGAGTGGTACAAGTGCTCATACAGTTCCCTCGCCTTGTCGATGGCGGCCAGCAGTCTGGTCAGCACGATGCTGGCTTCCTCTGTTTCCAGCGCTGGCATCAGAAACAGGTCTCCCAGTCGCAGAAACAGCACAGTGACGTCCTCATCCGCCCGTTTCACATAGTTCAACAGAGTCGTAGTCCTGAGAAACTGCGCTGCGTCGCTATCCGACTTCGACTTCGTCATTTCCGCCAACGAGTAAGACTCGCAGCAAGCGATGTCCAAGTGAGTCAACAGACTGCTGTGCAGACTTTGCAGTCGAGCCAGCAGCGACTTGACGAAGTTCTTTTCCTTGAGTATGAGGAAATACTCGAGTAGACGCATCAAGACGTAGTGGTCGGCGGGGAAGCGGTTGTAGGCGTCCTGGCAGAGTTGGCTGATGGCGGGAGTGTCGAGCTTTTGGCGTAGATCTTTGTTGAGCTTCACACTGTCTTTAACAAGCCCTTGGGAAGCTTCTCGCTGGTATGTCTGGAAGTGCCAGCGTAACCGCAACTCCAGTTCAAAGCGGTAAGAAACCTTATCCTTCCGCTGAATGCGCGCTTTGTACCCGCGGGCCGCCAGCAGCACCACTCCCAGTACTCCCACATAGGTGCTAATGTGCATCGCCAGGAAAGCAGGCCCAGCCAAGCCATTGACTCCCGCTACAATCAGCATGACTCCTGCCCACACCACCATCAAGGCCTTGCCTATTTCCACTTGGTTCATCAACTCTTGCTGGTATGGGAGCATGAAGAACAGCTGGTAGGTCCAGAACCCGCCTGTCAGCAGGTACATAGCTTCGTGCAGCACACGATGTTCTGAGTAGGAAAAGAGGGACAGGGACAGCACGAACAGCCAGTAGGTGAGTTTGCGGTATAGGGGAAACAGCGGCTGGGAAATAGCTGCGAAGTTGCGACTTCCCAGTTTGGAAGAACTGAAGCACAGTACGATAAGACTCACTTGCAGTATGTACACTACTTCGAAGGCATAGAGATAGGAGAGTTGGCTAGAGTGGTAATTCAGGTCGTTCAGAATCGGGAGAAAGAGGAGATCGGAGACCAGCATAAGTCCGGCGACTAGGTGGGACACTAAGTCTAGCAGCGGGACAGAGCTAAGTCCACCAAGCACTCGCTGGTATGTATACTCCTGCAGTCCCCAGAACACTCCAAACAGAAACCCAAGCGCTAAAACCAGTCCTGCCATCAAACCAATCCCCACTGCCAAGCAGATAAAGCTGGGTAGGCCGTATTCAATTGCTGCTTGTCCGGGCTGACCCAGTAGTCGCAATCCCTGTGATAAAGACCCTGCTAGTGCACTGCCGCTTGGGTACTCAGGGGCGAGGATTAGAGCCACCAATTGGAGCGCCTCACACAGGGAAATGAGCAGGTGCACTCGTCTTGATAGCACTAGACAGCGACGACGCACATATAGGGCCAAACGCACGAAGACGGATCTACAAGTTGCTGAGAAGTCGCTGGCTTGCGTCTCTCCTTCCATTTAGCACAGATAACGGGGGAAATGGCTACTGGTAGAAACCTAGGCTTTGAGAATTTAAGTCTGGGCGCTCTGTACTCAGTAGTCGGGCAGACTCTGTCAGTTCCTCCGCTCCTGCGTCTCAAATGAAATTGGCACATTGCATCCATACACAGTGTAGGCGAACTTGGCTCCTTCGAAATCACAGCTCCACTCTACAGTAACCCTCAATATGCAGGATGCAAGCAACTGTCCCTACATTGGCACTGCTGGCCGAGACAGCTAACAATTAGGTCTCCTGGATTGTATCATAGCTCACAGTCATTCCTTATTTGGACTTCCTACTAAGGCGCTTTACATCAGTGTGTAATGACGAAGTTTCTTTTGGGAAACGGCAGTCACTCTATCTGGTGTCCGGCCTGTTGCCCGCAGACTGCATTCCTGTACTAGAAGGAGTTCTTGAAAGACGCCAGCATTATATAGGGGCAGCCTCCACTTGTCAATATAGACCGCTCTACTACGCCCAGTGTAGAACTGCTAGCATGGAAGTGCTCATATAGATTGAGAGGTCTAGTAGTGCTCGGGACTATTCTAAAGTGAACTGTGGCACTAGCGGAAAGGTTGCCGCGAGCGCTAACAAATATGAAAGTGCGAAAGCCGCCCACTGTGTCAAAGTCCGCAGTCCCCAAAAAGCGTCCCTTCGCTCGCAAGAATTACCACAAACTGCTTCTCAACGGGGTGGAATTCCGTCTCAACGACGTCGCTATCGTGAAAGAAGCCACTGACGAGCATAGTTATGGTCGCATTCTCCGCATCTGGCGCGAGCCTGGTGAAGAGCTGCAAGCCTTCATCCGTCTGCGCTGGTTCTACAAGCCCTCAGACGTGTTTGACGAGGTGCCGGAGTACCTGAGTGAGGAGGAGTTGTTTGAGTCGGACCATGAACAGGATGTGTTCGTGCAGACTATCAATGGGAAGGTGAAAGTGCTGGGACTGGAGGAGTACCTGGCTCTGGACAACCTCACTGAGGACGTGTTCTTCACTCGGGCCAAGTTCTGTGCGGCCACCAGGACGCTAGAGCCCAGTGTGGAAGCATGGGAGCGAGTGTGCAGTTGCAAGTCCATCCTGAGTCCCAGTGCAGAGTACGTGCGGTGCAGTGAGTGTGAGCAGCGCTTCCACCCAGCCTGCGTTAAGTTGGCGGCCTCTGTGCCGGACTGGGTGTGCAGCGCCTGCCGCTAGTCGTAAGTCCTTTAGTTACCCACTGGAAATATGTCTGTTTGCGAGGAACCCAGCATCCAATCACGCCAAGAGCTGCTGATGTGGCTCAGCGGCGCCTTCAACCTGAAGGTGTCTCGGCCGGAACAGCTGATCTCAGGCGCTATATACTGCCAAGCGCTCCAGTCCCTTCGTCCCGACCTCCTCTACCTCAAACGTTCCGCCCCTACTCCCAAAACTGACCAAGAGATCTCCAAAAACTTCCACCTGGTTCAACTCACCCTGGAAAAATTCGGCCTCATCCGTCGTCTGCCCATCGACAAACTGGCGAAGGGCAGTTGGCCCGAACACCACGAACTCCTGCTGCAACTCCAAAAGGCGCAAGAGCTGTCTCTATCTGGAAAGCCAGGAAAGCGCTCCAAGTCAGTCGTATCAACGAATGCTTCCACTCGCTCATCCACACCCACTCCCATGCAGTCGGATGTTAATAGTGTGAGAAGACTGCAGGGACTACTGACTCGGGAGCGAGACTTCTACTTTGAAAAGCTGAGTCAGGTAGAGGCTTTGCTGCAGAGCACAGAAGACCCACTGGCGCAGGCTTTGTTGGAGTTGATCTACTCTGGTGAGGAGGAGCAGGAAGAAGGACCGTCCAGACTGCCTCGTTTGCAGCTCTAAGAAACTTGTTCAGGCATAGTAATAAGGCAGTATCGCCAGTGCATGCTGTAGGTATGAGCTAGCAGCCAGTCTAGACGGTAGGCAAGCGGTCCTAACAGTAACATGGAGAGAGTGACGGCGCTTCCTTTCGATCTCACAACTGGGGCTTTCAGCCGCAACGCCAGGCTCTGGACTCTCCTCACTACCAGTGCCGCAGACCGTTCCAACAGCAACCTGGAGACCCTGTCCCAGCTACTAGGGCAACTCCCCCCTTTCCAGACTTTCCGCCACTCCAAGCCTCTCCTAGCGGTGGCAAGCAAGGCCCAAGCGCTCTCTGTGTCCAGGGCTCAGACGCTGTTTCTGCAGGTAGGAGCTTTGTAGGGAGACGCTCCAGACTGCCTGTACCTGGTTTTAGCAGGGTCCGTAGCCCTGTTTAAGGAGGACAAACAGCTACAAACGCGCAAGAAATGGGCAGACCTGCGGCCAGGCGAGGCCTTTGGACTGCCGGAAGACCTAGAGGAAGGACTGAGAAGCAGCACCGCCCAGGCTTTGGAGGACAGCAGACTGCTACTTCTCCCCCTATCTGTGTACACGGACGCTGCTCTCTCCCTCCACACAGGCTCTGCCAAACGAGCACTCACGATTCTCCGCGCAATGACGCTGTTTGCAGAAGTTCCTTTGGAACAACTAGAGAAGATCGCCGCTGAGTCGAGGGAAAGAAAGGCGCAGAGTGGAGAAATCGTCCTGCGACAAGGAGAGCACACTCGAAGGTTTAGCATTGTCCTGTCAGGCACTGTGAAGCTGCTGAGAACTATTGAAGGGCAGAAGCTGCTGGTTGTGGATGTGTTGGAAGCGGGAGATGTGTTTGGAGATGTGGCCGCTTTGCGGCGTGTTGAAGCCCAGTACTCAGTCCTATGCGTCTCCGCATGTATCTACCTAAGTGTGGACAGAGAGCTGGTAAGTGGGCTAGAAGCGCTGCAGCGGGGCGCCAAGCCCTACCCCAGCGACCATAAGCTCCTGCAAATGCTCGAAGAGCGACAGCGCTGGAAGCGATTTAAGCGCAGAGTCGTTTCCAACGCCCACCGAGAACGCCAACTCAGCAAAGTGACCTGGAGCTCCCTACTGCGCAGTCCTTCCCGCGACCAGAAGGCGGAGCGTCTCCCTCCGATCTCGTGGAGACACCATGTGTCTTTGATCTAGTGCTACCTAGCTTAGGGAAATGACTGCGCGGACGCAACTGCCTTCGTGCATTGCTTCGAAGGCGGAGTTGACTTGGCTGAGAGGGAAGTGGTGAGTGATGAATTCGTCCACTTTCAGGCGGCCGGCTAGGTACTTGTCTACGTAGGCAGGCAGCTGTGAGCGTCCCTTCACTCCTCCGAAAGCAGACCCGCACCACACACGTCCTGTCACCAGCTGAAACGGCCTCGTCGCTATCTCCTTCCCAGCGCCCGCCACTCCAATGATGCAGCTCTTCCCCCAGCCCTTGTGACACACTTCTAGCGCAGTCCTCATAGTCTCCACATTCCCGATGCATTCCAAGGTGTAGTCGAACCCTCCGTCAGTCACGTCTTCGAGTAAGTACTTGGCTAGGGGCTTTTCCAGAGGAGCGGTGGGGTCCAGACAGCGAGTTGCTCCGAACTCCAAAGCCTTTTGGAACTTCGCAGGGTTGGAGTCGACACCAATAATGGTAGTCGCTCCTGCTTCTTTCGCACCCATAATGGCCGCCAAGCCGACTCCTCCCAGTCCCCACACTCCGACAGTGCTTCCAGCCTCAATCTTCAATGTATTCATTACAGCGCCATAGCCAGTAGTGATTCCACATCCCAGCAAACACACCTTATCAAGTGGCGCCGCAGGGTTTATCTTCGCAACCGATATCTCCGCCAGAACTGTATATTGTGCAAAGGTCGAAGTGCCCATAAAGTGGCGAATGCTTTGTCCCCGGCAAGTGAAGCGCGTAGTCCCGTCCGGCATGAACCCTTGTCCCTGGGTAGTTCTAATGACAGAGCACAGGTTGGTTTTCCCAGATGTGCAGAACTTGCAAGCGCCACATTCAGGGATGTACAAGGGAATTACATGGTCGCCCGGCTGGACTGAGGTGACTCCCTCGCCCACAGACTCCACCACTCCCCCACCCTCATGTCCTAGAATCGCAGGAAACACTGCTTCTGGGTCCTGCCCGGACATGAAGAAAGCATCAGTGTGGCACACGCCTGTGTACAGGACCTGCACACGCACTTCTCCAGCTTTGGGGGCGGCTACTTCGATTTCCTCCACTGTTAAGGGCTGGTTCGGACCCCAACACACAGCGGCTTGACAGCGGATCGTAGCCATTTCCTTTATCTCCCAGCAGTTGCCGGGCGAGTTCATAATATGAGTCGCGAGCCGGAGCCCAGTAGTGAGGAGCAGGTCAATGAGTACCGGAGGAAACTGCGCCAGGCCGCAAGCGACACGAAGGGGTATAATGAGGAGAAACAGGCGGAAATCAAGAGACAGCGCGCTACCATTGACAAACTCAGCAAGGAGAACAAATCGCTCAAGGACGAAATCGCCAACTTCCAAAAGTTCCGCGACTTGCGCAGTCTGCGTCCCCAGTCCGCCCTGGAAACGCCCGAAAGCTACGAAGAAAAGATCCGGCAAGAAGACCAAAGACTGCAAGAGTACGAAGAAAGCCTCAAAGTCCTGCAGGAAAAACTGCTCCGCCAGCGCCGTCAAATGGGCGGAATCAACGCTAGCCGCGACTCTAACAATGCCCTCAATAAACAGCTGAAAATCTTAGAAAACCGCCTCGACAAGGCCAATCAGAAATTCAACGAAGCGATTGCCAATAACAAGCAGCTGAGGGAACAAATTGACAACTTGAGGCGGGAGCGAGTGATTTTCGATAGCATTTACCAGAAGCTGGAAAAGGAACTGCAGGACAAGCGGAAGGAAATGGCTAATATCATTGAGGCGGCCAATGCTGCGTATGAGGACAGAGACAGGGCGCAGAAGAGCCTGGAGGACTTGAAGAAGCAGGCAGAGAAGGAGGAGCAGGAGTTCGAAAGAGAGTGGCGAGAGCTCAATAATGTGCTGGAAAAGGACAAGAAGATGAAGGAAATCATCCGCATGAAGCAGCAAGAAAGGGAGAGGACTGAAATGGCGACCCCCGCGCATGCTGAGGAGGACTCGACACGCAAGCGGAAAGCGCCCACTGCCAGCCAACTCAATGCGGAGCGTGTGCGGTCCTACGAAGAAGCCTTCACGAAGATTCAAGCCGCCACTCAAATCCGCGACATCAATGAACTGGTGAACTCCTTCATCCAAGCCGAGGAAAAGAACTTCACCCTATTCCGCTTCGTCAACGAAGTCAGCAACGACATCGAAAGCCTCGAGTCCCAGATCCAGGAAATGCAGCAAGAAATCGAGTCCTTCAAAGGCAGAGACGTGGGGGCGAGCAGCCAAAGGAAGAAGCAACTGAAGGAACTGGAGGAGAAGCTGGACAAGTACGAAAGCAAGGCGGAAATGTATGAGTTGAAGGCCAACCACGACTTGAAGACTTTAGCAGCGCTCAAAACGTCGATCCAGCAAATGTTCAAAACTGCAGGCTGCGACCAGGCCTATGCGACTGAGTTCCTCGGCAGTGCAGTGACGGAAAGCAACATCAGACCCTACCTGGGCATGATCGAGCAACGGGCTAGCGAACTAGTGCACGCCTACACCATAATGCAGGCGCAGAGAGGCAGGACTGAAGGTCTGCTGGCCTCCCAGCCCATGGCGCCTGCAGTGCCTATCAAAATCGAAGCCCCGAAGATGAACTTGTCGGATGAGGAGGAGGAAGTGGAGGAGGACGAAAAGCCCTTTACAGCGGACGAGTTCCGCCAGCGGGCTGAAAAGAAGCAGCAAAGCGCCTATGAACAGACCATCAAGTCCACCCAGAGCAAGTCCCGCAGCAAGACCAAGCCCAAGGTCAAGAAGTAAGCAGTCCCGCTTTAGCCACTGGCAGTCCAGAGATAGTTCTATACCTAGTTCCTGGGGCAACTGCTTATAGGGAAGTTCCCTACGTACTTGGCTATAATTGAATCTGTAGAAATGGAACTACTCCTCATCTGTCCGCTCGGCTTCGACCTGCCTCCCGACACGGTAGCTGCAAAACTCTGCGAACACCCTCTGCTTCGCTCTGCTCCCAGCACAATATTCGTCTCCAGCGACTGTCTAGCCTTCGCTCCCGCCTTCCAAAAACTACTAGGCTCGAAACTCAAAGTGAACTCCACCTGGGATGACCAGCACACAGAGACTACAGCGAAGCCTGCTCAAATCGACGCTGTGTGGTATGGGCCGGAAACCAACGAAGATTTCAGAAACAGACTTTGGAAGAAGTCATCGATGCAGAGAAAGGCCAAGCGAGTAGTTCTATGTGGCCAGGGCGTTATCTCCACTATCAGTGGTATGCAACCTTTGTCTATTTGCAAGTTTCAAGTCCAGTACAATAAGTCTGTATCTCCGCTTGAATGGGTGTTTTTTGAGGAAGTGAACCTGCTCTTGGCCAGTCTGAAGCCTTCGCCGGCTGCACAGGCAGTCGCTAGCACTGTGGTGCAGGCTGTCGATACTGCACTTAGGGAAGGCAAAGCCGCAAGCAGCTCTTTCCAAGCCCAGCTCACTGACCTGCTCACTCAGCAAGTTACAGGCGTGATGGACTCTTTGGAGCGACGTTACAGTGAGAAAGTAGCGGCGGCCGCACAGGCTTTGCAGGCCAAAGAAGCAGAGTACCAGAGCTGTATTGCGCAGCTAAATGAACTGCTGGGAACCATGGAAGCGGTCCAAGGACAGACTTTGGAGGTGCTAAAGGGCTTTCAGCAGGCTAAAGCACCTGCAGCATTCTTACCTGTAGCCTCGGGAGGACCCGTTGACCAGCGTTTACCTAAAATTATGAAGGAACTCGAGCTGTGTGAGACTCAACTTACAGTCTTATATGGCGAGGCACCAGTCCCGAAGCAAAAGAAATTCCCTTTAACGCTTGACATAGAGGACAACTTCTGCAAAGTGAAAAACAGCAAGAGATACGCATTGGAAGGGCTGGAACTGTGCTGCTCAGTGGACGGACAGGCTTTTAGAGCGGTGACAAACTTCACAGCTCCTGTGGGCAGCAGTCAGCATTCCTACCATGTGCCTGCAGAGCCAGGCAAGCAGCTCACTTTCGTCATACGCCAAAGTGGCAGAGACGTGTGCAAGCCTTCTGGAGTAGTCTCAGACATCAAGTCTTCTCTACCAGTCAAGGTCGGACCTAGTATCAGGGACCAATTCAAACTTATCACGCCTCCTCCTCTTCCCAACCTAGCTAAAAAATAGACATACTCCCTTGCATCAAAGGAATAACGTAATGGGACTGCATCTACGCAAGCAATTATTCTACCACAGCCAACAAAGGAGTACTGCAGGACTATGTGGTAGGCATTGATACAGTAGTAGTGGTTGTTAGTCCACTCAGTTCCTTATGTGCCAATGTCGCAGCTAGTAACATCCAAATAAGAGTTATAGTCTCTTTGAATGTGCAGAGATTGGTAATATCTTGCAGAAATGTGGGCGGTGTAAACTGGACTAGTGAGAAAGAAGTAGTGAAGTCGCAACAAGTCAATTCTGTGTGCCCAGGAACTGTCAGCAGTGCTCAAGGGCAGGGCAGCTGCCTAGTCCAACTAATGGATAAAGGCCAGCCACAAGAGTCAGGTCCAAAGAGTGCAGGACAGGAGGAAGGGACTTCCACCCCCACAGACAGTCCGAAGGACGCTATGTCTAGTCGGACGTGCTGAACACAGGTGTTAGGAAGAAAGCTTTCCTGCCGCCTGTCTCGTGAGCAATTGGAAATACTGCGAAAGGGCCTGTGTCAAATGCTACAAAAGCTAAACAGGTAAAAGACCGCCGTGGTGGAAAGGAAGCGAAGAATGGGAGGAAAGGGGAGGGACAGCTGAAGGAAGTTGGGTGAAATGGGCTTTATCAAACTCATCGCTATGAGTCTGGAGGACTTACAACCAAAGTTGCATGGAATGTCTCTGTTCTGCCACGAGCAGACCAAGTTTGCGCAGTTGCTACTAGTGTTGGCTTTGTATCAAGGATGTTGACTTCCTTCTCGATTTGCTCATAGCGCTTCTCACATAGCCTTCCTAAATGTTCTTCATCAGACTACTTACCCCTGCACCTAGACATCAATGGAGCAGGAGACAGTGCTGAGTCTCCCTCTTATCTTTTGGCGGAAGGCAGCCACAGACCTGCACCACTCCATTACAGCCCTCGCCGCTTGCGGCTCTCGTCTAGTCACCGGTTCTGCCTCAGGAGAACTAGTGATGTGGGTTTCCGACCAAGGGCAATGCCAGGCACGAGTCGTCGCCACAGCGCGATTAGGCCTGGAATGCAGACAACTGGCCTTTGTGCGGCCGCCCTATGAACACGCACTGGGTGCAGACTGCTGGGTGGTGTCGCTGCATGATGACAATCGAGTGAGAGTGTGGGACTGGTACGATGGACGGTGTCTTTCCGCTACTTCACAGACCTTTTTGCAGCCCTTAGCAAGGGCTACGCTGCTACGAGCGCTGCAAGAGCGGCTATTAGCGATAGGCGGGGAGGACAACGTACTGCACATTGTGGACTCTTGGACTCTCACCAAGCTCAGTTCTTACCGTCTGCCTGGCAGACTGGTGGACCTAGCAGCCCAAACACACGACCACGGAGGCAGGCTATTAGCCCTTTGCGGAGAGGACCAAGTGCTGTTATGGGAACTCTCAAATGCACCTGGTTTCCTTATCGACGACTACTGCCCCAGACCCATGGACTCCCGTCCCACCCTCAAACTCACCATGCGGACTTCCGAACTCCCCAGACTGATTTCCCTGTCTCAGGACTGCAGCTTGCTCGTAGTCGCCTACGAGAACATCATCAGCTTCGTGCATGAAAGCTGGGTAAGCGCTACACAGTTCTACAAGACTAGTAGGGATGAGGCGTATATGTGTATGAGCAGTCCTGTCGTGGCGATGACCTTTACGGAGGGGACGTTTGTGGTGGGACTGGAAAACGGACTGTTGGCTGAGTTTGAGATTAGGGAAATTATGAGCAGTGCGGGCATAGGAGAGCCAGGGGAGAGGAAGGTAAAGGGGAATGCGAGTACTGGAGAGGGGGAAATATCCCCTCTTTCTAATGAAAGAGTACAGCCCGTGCCTAGGCCTCGCTTTCCCTCTAAAGACCTCAGCGCCAGGCCCACTCGCGTCTACGACCTTTCCCCCTTCCCTACAGTTTCTTCCCTGCCCCAACCCTCTAAATGCCTAGTGGCTGCCAGCGGCTTTCTCTATCTCTCTCAGAACAACTCCATTGCTTCCTGCTCAGCTGGGAACATTGGAGCCTGCGAACTCACCCTGTCTACCCTGTCGCTGAGAGACTGTCAGCTGAAGGATATGGCGGATGCGCAGCTGCAGACGATGCTGCGAGACAAGGAAAAAGTCACGGATGCACACTTGATCATGGCGCATTCCTGGCCTTTATATGTCGTAGGGACGTCTGAAGGGAGAATGATAGTGGTGCCGCTAGCCCCAGCCCACCCAATCCGCTGTCTCGACCCAGGCACCTTCGAGGCCATTTCCTGCCTCCTCTACTACCGCAGTTCCCTCCTCAGTTGCTCCGTTTCCGGCACTATCCACATCTGGTCTCTCACCACCGCCGACCTCAAGCGCAGTACCAGCACTTCCTCATGCAGCTCTGGCTCCGGCCAGCCGATAGACCTGCAAACTCACTTACCCATGCGTACCTTCTCTATTCCCTATGAAGGTGTGACGGTAATGAAGCAGCTGCACAGTCTGCATGAGGCAGTGGAGGGACTCAAGGAAGAGGACTGGTTCGAGAAGTGGAAATACTGGCAAATGATGATTCTCGGGCAACTGGAAGATGAGAGCTTGGTACTCATTTCCTTGGAAAGGTGTGCGGAGGTATGCGCGTTTTACGGCTTTAAAGGCAGGTTGAAGGAAGTATATGTGCATTTGTTGCTGGACTACCTCCTCATAGCAAACCAGGAAGGCGACTGCTCCGTCTTCAACATGTCCTCTCTACAGCTGGAAAGAGTGCTGTCCACCGCTTCCCTGCCCTACAAAGCCTTCCACCAGCCCCACTGCACCCCTACCCAGTCCCCAGACGTCCTCAGTCTCCCCCACCAACTACTGGAATGCTACCTACAGGGCCTCACAGCCTCCCACTCCCAAGCCTTGGTGTGGACGGAGTACCCCACTATTGGAGGAATTCAGTTCCCTTTGCTGTGTTTGAACGTGGGACTCATTGCGCAGTCCTTTGAGGAGATGGAGGAAATCCCGGAACAGGCGGAGTTCGTGATTTCGGTGCTAAAGATGTGGGGGAAGGGACAGAATGACGAGCAGGAGTCGCTGCAGGAGACCTTGAAGTCCCTGTTCCACGCCTACACTCCCTCAGTTCTAGGCACAGCCGGGGTCTTTGGCCTGGAAGAGTCCCTCAGCTTCCGTCTCCCAGGCCACTTTTCCCCTTGGGAAACCTCTGCACACCTCACTTCCCTGGTGTCTCTGTCCCTCTTCGCAGTGCTGCAGGCCTGTGTCCACTTCCGTCCGACTTTTCAGCCGCTTTTGGACCGCTATATTATCTCGCATTTAGCCAGCTTCGCACAGAAACTCACTACTTTCCACCGACCTTCGCTCATTTTGCTGGGAATCGAGGCGTTACGAGGTAGTAAAGTCGCATTCGAACTGCTAACCAGCAGTTTGCAGCTATTTACCGTGCCAGAAAGAGAGGAAATGCTGAAAGACTGGCAAAAGCTGCACAAAGCTTCCATTCCCAACTACGAATCCACGGAATACAGCGATACTGAGGGGTCCCCGCTGCTCGCAAGTACCTTTTCAGGGTCTTTTCCAGTGCAAATTGTGGGAGATATAGAGGCTTTAAGCGCTTTAATGGTGGGGTTGGTGAATGTATCCGGCGTAAAGGCGGAGTTTCTCAGTGAAATAGGTGTGACGCTGCTTTGGATGCTGCGTGGCCACAGAGAAAGCTTCGTGTTGGCTGCGGAGCACCTGCTAGTGAGCGGGATCAAGCTGTGGAGGGAGGAAATACACAAGAAACTGTTCATGGAACTAGCGGTTTCCCTGCTGGCTCTGCACTACACTGGGGACTTGGCAGTGAGGACAGGGGCCAAGCGGGCGCTAATGGCTGCTGGCAAGGCAGACGTCGAGACCTTCACCCGAGTGCTAAGCAGCGAAGTGATGAAGTTGGCCGGCAGACGGGACTACCCCTCAAGTGTGCTGGTCGTTCTGCAGTGCTTCACAGAAACCCACATCTACCACACTCTCGGTGCCCTGCCAGACCTCACAGAAATCGTGCTGCGCAGTCTCGACCCTCGGGAAATCCTGCTCAGGAAACTCTGTGTGGATAGAGCTACTGAGGTCCTGGAGACTTTGGTGCAGGTCTACCCTATGGTGGCTTTCCAGCCCAGTCTGCAACTGGTCGCAGTGGGCAGCTGCTCCAGTCATATATTCATATATGACTTGAAGCTGGGCACCAGGTGGAAGGACTTGTCTGCACACAAAGGCCCGGTTAGTGCCATTTGCTTCAGTCCTACAGGCGACCTAATGGTTTCCTACAGTACGAGCGACTCCCTGATAAAGGTCTGGAGTCTGGGCGGGGCCTTCTTCGGTCTAGGCAGTCTGGACGTCAGTGAAGGGCAAGCCATAGAGCTGCCAGCAGTGACCGCAGCAGTGACTTCCTCCAGGGAACTGCTGCAGACTGTAAGACTGGGATGGAAAGGGCCAGGAGAGGTGCTATTAGGCCGAGAGGACGCACAGACCTATTTGGTCACTCTAAGTTAGATGTAGTGTTTCATACATTAGCCAATGCACACCTCCAACAACACTACTAAGCCGCAGACCTGTACAGGACTGACGCCTGGCATAGGGAACCCAGGCTAGGCGGGGTGCATGGTAGAGAAGCAGCCAGAACGCCAGTGACGCAGACAGCACATTTGGTCTAGTGGTAGAATGTAAGATTCCCATTCTTGCGACCCGGGTTCGATTCCCGGAATGTGCATTTTTGCCCATTTCCAATGCCTAACTAGCTATTAAAGCACTGATTTAGGCCTAGAAGTGAGGAATCTCACCATTTCTACCCTACATCTGCCTACTCACAGAGAGTTGTGAGCCGCATCAAGGTCTTATGCATGTTTCTGTCCCTTTTCATGCTACTTTGCCGTTGGAAGCTTCTATTTTCGCTGTGCACTTCCCTCCCTTCCGCCATCATCCTGCGGAACTCCTCGAAGTCGATCAAGTGGTTGTGGTCCAGGTCCCAGTCAGCCACCATTTCCTCGATTTCCTGCAGACTGCCCGAGTCTCCAAGGCTCTCAAAGGCCTGCTTTAGGTCCTTTATGTCCACGAAACCGTCGAAATCGCTGTCGAAATGCTGGAAAGTCAGATATAATAACTCATCATCTAGCAGCTTTTTCTTGTCTAAAGTCGCTATTAGGAAGTCGGAGTAGTGGATTCGGCCTATTGAGGCTGTTTCCAGGCCGGCAGCGATTTCTAAGTGGCAATTACTCCTTATTTCCTCCACTTGCAGGGGAAATCCGGCTGTTTCCAGGGCCTTTTCTATATCTGCAGCTGTGAGAAATCCGTTTTTGGCCTGGTCCAGGGACAGAAAAGCCTGTCGCAGTTCCTCGATTTCTGCAGTGGAAAGGAATTTCAGCATAATTTTCATCACTTCTCGTTGGAGTTTCTGTGGAGATTTGTGGGTTTTGAGTCTTTGGAGGACTGAAGGAGACACTGTAGGGGCGTTTTCCCCCTTCTGAGACTGGAACCAGGGGTGGTCGATGGCTTCTGAGATGGAAATTCGGTCCGACGGTCTTTTAGTGAGCATTTGCAGAAGCAAATTTTGGGCTAAATGGGAAATTCCGTCCCAAATCGGTTCTGAGAAGTCCAGTTTAGTACTAGAAATAGCAGTAAACAGGTCTTTTCGAGTAGTTCCCTCGAACGGCAGCTTGCCAGAAAGGAGGACGTAGAGAACCACGCCCAAGGACCAGACGTCACACTTAGGCCCGTACTTGCCTTGCAGGACTTCAGGGGCGAGGAAATACGGCGTGCCCACGAGACTATTCATTTCCGCTCCGTTCGCATGCTTGAGAGACAGGCCGAAGTCGATTATTTTGACTAATGCATCCGGCACAGAGGTCTCGAAAAGGAAGTTCTCAGGCTTAAGGTCTCGGTGGCAAATGCCCAAAGAGTGCAAGTGGCTCACAGCCAGCAATAGACTTGTTAGTATCTCTGCAGCGTGGCGTTCCGACAGTGAGCCCAAAGCAATGAGTTTATCAAACAGGTCTCCTCCTGTGCACAGTTCCATTACTATATGGATGTATTTCTCGTCTTCGTAGGTTTCGAAGTATTTTATAACGTTGGGGTGGTCGAGCAGTCGCATAATTTCCAATTCCCGTCTCAGCAAGTGCAGATTCGTCCCAGCCTTTTCCTTGCTAATGGACTTCACCGCGACTTGCTGCTGGCTTATAAGCGAAGTGGCTTCCCTCACTGTACCGAACTGCCCATGTCCCAAGACCTTTTGGAAGACGTAAGTCTGCTGGATGTCTGTGTGGCAGGTACTTCTGAGTCTCACAGAGACAGCAGTCCCTTCTGAAGGGGAAAAGCACTTCGAATACAGCGGCAAGGCTTTGGGCTCCTTAGAGATACAGAATCCCATATTGTATGTCTGAGTCCAAAGCGTCAAATCTGCATATAGAATATCCCGACCTGATACAATGGCCCTTTGGCGTCTATTCTGCAGAGATGGGGAGGAGAGATGCAGGAAGGCTGTTTGGGAAACGGGCGATTTGAGGGTTTTAGGGGAAGGGCAGGACTGGTGACTGGAAATTTCTGAAAATAAGAAGTAATAGGAATGGAAATGCAATAATTTGTTGGAGAAAAATTTTGAGGGATTTCTCACAGACAAAGAGTCTCTTAGGTCGATTTTAAGCGAAAACTGCTGATTTGCCTCAGCAATGTCTTTATTATGGTATAAATAAGCAGCAATTTCCCTTTTTGATAGGGAAAGCCAGAGAAAGAACGCTTGCAAAGGGCAAGTCTATGCACAGCTTTGTATACTATATTGAGTTTACTGCGTCCTGAAAGCTGGTTTCGGCCGATTTCGTGAGTTTTTATAGAAATTTGTGGGACATTTGGACTGATTTGGGCCGAATTAGCGGTTAAAAAGGGAAATTGTATGCATTTAAGGCTTTCCCTGTATTAGGCAAAGCTGCAAAGTAAATATTTCAGCTATTTCCTTCCTACACACTCACAGAAAGCGCCGAATAGTACTATTTGGACTGAAATTACTCACATAAACTGCAAAATCGTCTCATTTTGTATGCCTGCAACCCTCATTTCCCCAATTTTCTAAAAAAATCCTCCCCTTCCCAGCCCTTTTTCTATACACTTTAAGCCATTTCTCTATTACAAAGCAAGTTACCTGACTCTAGACAAGTTTTCCTCGAACTCCGACTTGAGCCGTCTCAGGTCCTTCTTCAAGTCCTGGCAGTGCCTCGCATGCTGCTCAATCACAGAGTAGACGTCCTTCAAATACCCCACATTGGGCTTGACTCCGCTGAAAGTCGTCCTTTCGCCTCGAGACAGCGACCTCCGGACTGCCTTTTTAGCCTCTGAGTTCTCCTTGTTGCCTTTGGATTGGATGGTTAGAGGGGGGACACAGGCTGCAATGAGGAGATTTGGGGCTGTTTCCTGCTCGTCTGTTTCCTTTCGCCGGGAATTAGTCCTTTTCCCGCTCTTAAATCCGTCCTCCAGGCTGAACCTCGTCATTCCGCCGTGTCCTTTTCCCTGTCCAGGCGTCGAATCAGCCTTAGAAGCTGCTAAAATGGGTGAGGAACTGCGCGACTTGCAGTCCTCCAAAGAGTGCTTGCGCTTCATAGCGTTCACATTCGCCATCAATTTCTTACACTCTGCTAGCAGGTTCCGCTCATAAGGCAGGGCAGTGAGCTTGGGCTCGTCTGCGGAGTGGCTGGAACAGCGGGTGGACTGGCTGTCTGCTTCCACCCTGTCCTCCAGGGCTGTTTCCGCCTTGGTAGCTGTCTGCTGGGGCTCTTTAGTATGGGCTTGTGCAGAGTCTTTGGGTGGGTTTTGGGTTTTGGGCGCTTCGGTGCTGGGCAGTTGGAAGGAGGCTGGCAAGTCTCCATACAGAAAGGCGTTGTTTTCTAAATGGGGAATAGGGAAGGCCTTCACAAAAGCTCGTCTCCGCTCCTCCATCTCAATTGATTATGAACGTTAAAGCCTAGGCCTCGAAAATGGCCAGCTGTTGGCAGGTGTACTGCGGCCTAGTCTCAGCAGCAGGGGCTGTTTTCCTGGTAGTGCTTACCCAGCTCACCCTGTGGCTGCTACAGATCACAGACTACGCGTACTTGGATCTGTCCAAAGGACACGGGGAGGCTCTAGGCACAGGGCTGGCAGGCCTGTTATATGTCCTAATCTTCGGAATCTGCTTCTACAGAGGGTATATCCGCCATCTGCCCAGGCGGTCTCCAGGCTACGAGCCGATTCCCCAAGTAGAAGGCGTGGAACTAAGGGAATTCGCAAGCGACCAAGAAGAGATATAGTTCGGATGTCCTAGTAATAGCCTAGAATAAGTTCTCCACGCCTAGGAACTGCAGCGCCACCTTGAGCTGCGAGTGCTCGCCCAGGACCACCAGTTCCACTGTGCTGGCTCCCCGCTGCACTGATTCCTTGATGATCCGCTTGTTTTCAGGGCCGACCATGCCTAGCAGCATAGGCGCCATCGTCAGTTCGTTGGTGAAACTCACTTTGTCGCGGATGTCTTGGGGCAGGGAGGAGAAGTCCTTGAAGCGGAGCTTGAGGACGACTTCGCGGAACATGGCGGAAAGGCCGTCCAGAGCCATCTTCTGGTCGGAGGGGAGAGGGATCAGGCTGCGCAGAGCGTCTGAGGCGGCCAGGGAGACGTCGCCTTTGAGCACTAGCTTGAACAACTTGGTGAAGTCACTGACGGCTGAGTCAGGAGTGAGGATCGCGTCCAAGCCAGCTCCGGCTTCCACAGAGAAGGCCAGCCAGCTCTTCTTATCCAGTGCAGGGGCAAAGGTAGCGAGCGCCATTTGCACCATTCCGTTGATCATGCCTTGGTGTTCCTCAGCAATTCTGACCTTGATAATGGCGTTAGCGCCGTGGCTGGAGATATCGAACTGCACCATATCAGGGTTCCCAAAGGCACTCATCATCGCCAGTCCAAAGCCCAGCGCGTCCTCCATATACCCAGGACCCGTCAGCGCTCTAGTCTTCGCAGCCTCATATTCCTGTCCCAAGTACGCTGCCAGTGCCGCCGCCTCCGCTTCTCCCTGTGTCTTGAAGACCAAGTAAGGCGTGAGGAAGTCCGCAGCTGCACCGAAGACTTGAGTCAGCTCCGCTTGTCCGTCGGCGGAGGTGCTGCCGCCTGCTGAGAGCGACACTGAGAGCTTTGTCTTGGAGGGCAACCCTTCGTTCCCGACGATGAACTCCAGGTCGTACTGATGAGACGCGTTCTCAGCCATTTATTATGGACTGCGAGATGGGTGGGCGAAGGACACAATGCAGATGGAGGGGGACTGGGTCTGTAGCGTTAACGAAGTGAGTAGTATTTCCAGCTGGAACAAGTCTATTTGGGTCTGAAATGCAACCGCTCCAGCAGAACTATATAGGAAAATGGGCTGCTTCGCTTCCAAGGACTCAAGCAAAGGCAAGCCCCAAGCCGGCTTTTCCCCTCGAGACACCCAAAGCCCTCCGCCTTCCTCCGTCCCAGCCAAGTCCCCACCCCCTGTTAATAAGAAGCCTCCTCCGCCTCGATTGGAACTCCCCAGGTCCTCCGCCCCCAAGAAACCGCCGACTTCTTTCAAATCCCCACATGTCTGCATCACTACCGTCTACGAAGCGAAGGACATCATCATGCTGGAAATGACTCCCCGCGGCACTATTAAGAACTCCGTGCACTTCAGCTGTCCTGTCTGTTTCAACTACTTCAACGTGGTGTTGTCCTCGCAGTGCTGCAAGAACTACCTGTGTCACCGCTGTGCAAAGGACTTGCTGGAGAGGGATGGGAAGGGAGGGGAGGGAGTTGCGTGTCCTACGTGTCAGCAGGAGCCGTTGGTGTTGGAGGATGTGGACTTGCAGGCGAGTGTGAAGGTGTACACTGATACTTTCGCAATCACAGTGAAGAGGGAAAGAGAGGAACTGAGAGAGGAGGAGGACGACGGCTTGGAGGTGAAGGACTCTCCGCTCAGAATTGACGACCCAGAGAACCGCCTTTAGTCCTAGCCTAGCCATTTTGACCAAATACTTATCCAACGTGTGAGCAGACGAATACAATCAGCCTCTGAAGTGCCTATTCAGTATGAGTAAATACCTGCATAGACTGTAAAAGCAGGCCAAACAGACCAAGTAATTAGCTGAGTAGCAGCCATTGCCATGCTAGGGCGTCTCTGGGTGCGGCCTTTTACCCTCGCTCCCTTATCCTCCCTACAAGAAGCTACCGAAGCCCTACGCAGTGAGTCCACTTTGCCCTCCAAGCTAGTCACGGGAAGCGCCTATTTCAAGCTGTTCGCCAACAGCTTCAGACTGATGCACAAAGAGTTCTCACAGGCAGAGCCAGACGTAGCCTCCCTGACCTACCTATTGGACCGCTTTCGAGGCAGCGGAGCCATCCCAGCCGCCAGCTACGACCAGCAACTCACAGACCTTTACATGCGCTTCCGAGCCCTGGCGACCCGCAGCCACTCCTTGTTCTCCACTCCCGACTTCTGTACAGTCGTGTGGAGACTCCAACAAGCGCGAATCCGAATGGACCAAATCACAATGTGTGATTTAGCCGAGAGAATTGCAAAGGACATGGCGAAAAATGCGAATTCAGTGCCGGCGGAAACCTTGGTAAGGGCGCTGGAGGCCTTTGCGAGTATGAATTTGAGGCCGGAGGCGCTGTTGTTTGAGACGGTGCTGCCTGCTTTGCAGAAGCTGCCCAGGACGCAGGAGCAGGTGCTGCGTGTGCTGGTCGCTATGTGCATTTTCAACTGCTTCACTAACAGTGCAGCGTGGGTAGGCCTGTTTTCCCTCCTTTCCCCAGGCCAATCCCAGACCTACCAGTCCGTCCAGCGCCTCCTCATGCTGCACTACGTCCTTTCCGTGGAGTACCCACATCTCCTCTCCCTTGCCGTCAATAAAAAGCCCTTGCGCAGTCTGTTTACGCCTGCTTTGGGCCTTATTCCCACTGCGCAGGCCTCAGTTCCTGTGGCAGAGGAGGACAACAGGCCAGTTATGAGCTTGCATGAGGAGGTGAAGTTCGTACTGGCCAGGACTCAGGCCGTTTTCCCGAACTACAAGGAACATTTCAACGTCGAAAACGGCTTTTTGGTCGATTTCGCACAGGAAAATAAGCAAATCTGCATAGATATCGACGCCCCGCACCACTATTACAGGCCCAAACTCGGCTCTTCCTACCTAGAACAGGGCAATTTACTGCTTAATGGCTTCACTTTGATGAAATACAGGACTTTGACCAAGGCCGGATGGCAATTGGTGCAAATTCCCTTCTTTGAGTGGAGGCATTTCCACGATGAAACGGAAAAAAGACTGTTTTTGAAGAGAAAATTGAGGACTTTGCAGCCGATTTCCCTGCCCAAAGTCCGGGTTATGAGGTAGATAGTGCTAATTTCTGTAGGAAAGACTTAGAACCGGGGAAACTTGCGATTTTTACACTATTTTAGATATTTTCGCTGCAAAAGTATCGATGAAACTGAGAATTTGTAACGGAAAATTTGTATTTTACAGAGATTTCGCTATTAATATCGTTGATTAAAGAAAAGCGCGTATTTCGCTCATAAAAAACGAACCACATCAAGCAAATGCATAAAAAAGCTACTAAAAGTGTCCGTTTAACCGCTCTAAAGGGCAAAAGTGGATATAAACAGCGATCCGTAACGGCTACTTTCCCAGCACTTCCACCTCTTCCCAGCCTTGCCCACTATTATTCCCTCAGTTCCCAGTCCAGAGCCTCTCCCACTGCCAGCCCAGTCTAGGTACTACCTGTTTCCACCCTTCCCACTCTGTAATAATGAAAACCCACACTGGGAAACAGACGAAAGAGTCCTTTCTAGGACTGTTCCGCTACGCGGGGCCCTGCACTCTGCTCACAGCACTGCTGGGCATGGCCTGTGGAGTGCTCACTGGCTGCCTGTGGCCTGTGCTCTTCTACAAGATCGGGGATGCATACACAGCTATGCAGAATCCGTATGCGGGCTCCGCCCAGTTCTACGACAACACCTACGTAGTGGCCAGGTGGATGTTAGGCCTGGGCACAATAGCACTATGCGCAGGCTACGTGGGCGTGCTCTGCTGCACTTCCTCAGCCCGGCAAGTGGCTGACGAAGTCCGCAGGAAGTACCTGCAGTCCCTCCTCAGACAGAGCCTGCGCTGGGTGGATAAACACAACCCACTCACCCTGCCCAGTCAAATGCATGCGGACTGTGGGAAACTGGAGGCGGCGATAGGGGAAAAGTTGCTGTCCTTCTGCAGTGTGGCGACCTTCCTGGTGGTTGGGGCCTGCAACTGTGTGCTCAACTGTCCTCAGTTGGCAGCCGCGACTCTCCTGCTTTCGCCGTTCGTCTGCGTTGGAATGGTCCTCGTGGGGTACACTATGACCAAAAGAGAGGCGTTGAAGCACCAGTCCTACTCCGAAGCCGGCAGTATTGCGGAAGAGTCCATCACGGACTACAAGACCGTGGCGGCTCACTGTGCGGAAAACAGCCGAATTGCGGCCTACACACATCACTTGGACAGTCCCAACCAGGTCGCAGCTCGCTTGAGTCTCATATTCGGCCTGGGCTGGGGAGTCATCCTGTGCATGTGGTTCGTCATATCTTCGCTGCTGTTTTGGTACGGCGGAGTGCTGATCAGCCAGGAGGCGGACGGCTGGATCCAAGGCAACCGCATCGGAGTGCGAGAGGAAATCGTCGTGTTCCTAACCATCGGCACCAGCTTTCTCTACGTCGGCAACCTAGTCCCCTGCTACCAAGCCATTGTAGAAGGCCGCACCTCCGCCCACCGCGCCTACCGACTTATCAACAAGCAGCACTTCCTGCCCAATGGCACCGCCAAGCCAATCGTCAGAGGCCGGATCCAGTTCGACAACGTCTACTTCCAATACAGTGTAGGCAAGGGCGTCCCTGCCCTCTGTGGACTCAGCTTCGAGGCCCAGGCAGGCCAGGTCACAGCCCTAGTGGGCGAGTCTGGGGCGGGCAAAAGCACAGTGGCGCAGTTGATTGAGCGCTTTTATGACCCTTTGGCGGGCAGGATACTGGTGGATGGGACGGACTTGAGGTTGTTTGAAATGGAGTATTGGAGGAAACATATAGGCTTGGTGAGTCAGGAGCCGGTGCTGTTCAACGTGTCGCTGTATGATAACATCGCGCTGGGGAGGAAAGAGGCCACTGCTCAGGACGTCCTGGAAGCCTCAAGACTAGCCTCAGCCCTGCCCTTCATCCAAAGCCTGGAGCAAGGCTTCCACACCGAAGTCGGAGTCAAAGGCCGCCTCCTATCCGGCGGACAGCGGCAAAGGATCGCCCTCGCCCGGGCATTAGTGCGCAACCCCACCATCTTGATCCTAGACGAAGCCACGTCTTCCCTGGACAATAAGTGCGAGGCAGAGGTGCAGCAGGCACTGGACAGACTACTAGCGGAAAAGCGATTTACAGCAATAGTAATCGCGCAGAGACTTTCCACGGTCAAAAACGCGGATAAAATCGTGGTTTTGAGCAATGGGAAGAAGGTGGAAGAAGGGTCGCATGAGTCGCTGTTAAGGAGCAATGGCGCCTATAGCGAACTGGTGAGTGGGCAAACTGCTGTCGCCCTGCCTACGTCCCTGCCGACACAGAGAGTCGACCGAACTCCCACTTCAAACGCTACGAATATCAGTGAAGCAGTCCAGAAGAAGCCGGGAAGTGCTGCTATTCTGAAGCTCATCCAACTGAGTGGTCAGAACAAGTGCTGGCTCCTACTTGGCTGCACCTCTGCTATGCTGGCAGGACTGAACTACCCTGCCTACGGCTTCCTCATGGCCCGACAGATCAGCTACACTGTGACTAGACAGGGCAGTGACATGGTCACTCACTGTCGAGTCTTGGCCGCTGTGGTGGTTTGCATAGCGTTTGGAGCCTTTTTCTTCACTACACTGATGTCGGTGTCGCTGGGGAAGGTCACAGCCAACATCACATCCGCTCTGCGGAAGTCTGCATTTCAGTCGATTTTGTACCAAGAAGCAGCCTACCACGACGACAAAACGCACAGTCCCCAAAGTCTGATCCAGACTCTGGAGCGAGACTGCGAACATGTGAGTGCAGCGGGAGGGCCAATGCTCGGGTCTCTATTGATGCTGGTTTGCGCGATTGTGGCTGGGTCGTATGTGGGCATTAGCCACTCTTTCAAGCTGGGTCTGCTGGATACCGCCCTCAGTCCACTGCTGTTCCTCGGACTGATTCGGGGGTATATCATGCAGGCGGAGGGCCGACCAAGGCCGGAAATCGAAACCGCAAACGCCCTTTTGTCCGACTCAGTAGCGAACATCCGCACTCTGCACGCATACAGCATTGCTACAGACCTGCAAAGTCGCTACCAGGCCCAACTGTGCCTGGCAGCCCGCAACTCCACCCTGAAGTCACAAGTCGCAGCAGTGACTTACGGAGTGTCCATTGCGCTGCTCTACTATGGGTTCGCCATAGCGTTTTGGTACGGGGCGAAGCTGGTTCGAGACGAAGGACTGGACTATGAAAAGGAGTGCACTGCGATATTCTCTCCCTTCATGGGGGCTATGGGCGTCACGATTGCAGTGGTATTCGCCCCGGACTTATCCGCCGGCTCCAAAGCAGTAAAGCGGCTTTTCGCACTCATCGAGTACCGATCCTCCATATCCGCCACAGACCCAACCGGCCTAAAGCCGAAAATCGAGGGCGAAATCGAGTTCCGAGATGTGCTGTTCGCCTACCCTCGCAAAGCCACTCCAGTCCTGCAAGGCGTTTCCTTCAAAGTGCCAGCCGGCTCCTCCTTGGGCATCACAGGCTCGAGCGGGTCCGGCAAGTCCACCATTGTGCAGTTGCTGCTGAGGTTTTACGACGCTACGGCGGGGGATATCTTGATTGACCGAATTCCGATAAAGTTCATCAATTTGAGGTACTTGAGGGAAGCGATTGCGGTGGTGAGTCAGGAGCCGGTGCTGTTCAGCGGCACAATTCGGGAAAATGTGACCTTTGGGAAGGAAAAGAGCTCTGAAGAGAGTGTAATTTCGGCCCTAGTCCAAGCCCAAGCGTTGGATTTCGTCCAAAAGCACCCTTCCGGCCTCGACCGCAATGTGGGCATTCGCGGGTCCGGCCTCAGCGGCGGGCAGAAACAGCGAATTGCAATTGCCCGGGCCATTCACCGCAACCCCAAAATCCTGATTCTGGACGAAGCCACCAGCGCCCTGGACAACAAGACTGAAAGACTGCTGCAACAGACACTAGGCAGCGTCGCAGACGGCAGAACGTGCCTCATAGTCGCTCACCGTCTCTGCACAATCAAAGCCTGCGACCAAATAATAGTCGTAGAAGACGGCCGAATCTGCGAAGTCGGCCGACATGAAGACCTCCTGAAGCGAGAAGGGTCTACCTACGCTGCCCAAATCCACCACAGTGAAAAGCGCTGCAACGTCAACTGAGCTCTAGCTGTGCTAATGATAGGCTTAGAGCAGGGTGCGCAGGTCTTCTTGGATCAGGGCTTTGAGGAACTGTCGCTTTTCGTGGTGGGTTTCGGAGGTGGAGTAGCAGCCGCTCCAGTTGCGGGTGCGCAGGCTTTTGCGGGCGCTGGAGCCTAGGACACAGGCGCCCAAGGCAGTTCTCCTGCACCCCTCCACTCTCGTTATCCGCAGCGCTTCCTCATGTATGTCCCTGCGAGAATAGCGACTTCTGCCAGTGGCCAGCGCCAAGCAGTGATAAGCATACTCCAGTAAGTCCACATTGTGGTGCTCACACAGGCCTGCACTCATCTGATTTAGCTGGGTTGCGCAGGGAGTAGTGCGCAATGTGTGATTTGTCCTATGTCCGAAAGCCACTCCTTCTCTCCTCATATTAGATTTACTCAGAACGACCCTAACACCCTGAACTTTTCATACAAAAGCTATACTAAGCTTTCGATTAGGTCGGATTGTATATCTCTTTTCCGGATTGAATGCACGTTCTCCACCTGTAGGGGTGCAGTGGAGGCAGGATCAGTGTCGATTGCCCTTGCGGAAGCATTTCCCATAGTTGCACTCGAATTGCACCTTGTGCGCCCATGGCCTTTAAAGCGGCTTCGTGCAGGTCTTTCCTGCATAACAGCGTCTTGCCGCAGGAACTGAGGAGGTCTGTGTAGGCCAACTCGAGTGCTTCGTGGCAGTGCAGTTCGCAGGAGTAGCAGCCTCCGTGCTGCTGTTCGCCCTCATTTTGCCCGCTTTAAGGTGTGATTGGACCGATTCGAGACCTTCTCGTATCATATTTGATCAACTAAACGCTTTTAACCGTCCAAATCGCGATATTTTCTACTGAATCGATACAGAATCGAACTGAAAACCAGCAAAAAGGAGATAATCTTCGATAACCTAGCTATCAAGTCCTAGCAGGTCTGAGAACTGGGACTGCTGGGAGGACGAACTGCGCACATGGCCTGGAGCCGGCCCTGACACTGGTCTTTTCTCCTGCTCAGGCGCTCTTTCCGCCCTTTCTTCGCCTATAATCACGGTCGCACATACAGGACGGTGGTCTGAATACCGGATTTCACACCTCCGGTAGCCCTGCACACGCCCTCCTTCACACAAAATGCGGTCACACCACGCCGGCACCCTCCTTTTCTTAGAAGTATCATACTTATCCGAGTTTTGGTCGTATTTATACGTAGGTTTGAACCTAATCTCAGCCTCCACATACGACTTCAGCACTTCCAACTCCGCTTTGACCAGGTGCAACTGGTCATATTGCAGCAATTCCCCGATTTCCCCCCTCTCAATATACCCCCGCACATCCGAATCGCTTAAAATCAGTCTGAAATTCAGGTCTCCCATTAGTATTTTTACGTCATGTTGAGCGATTTTGGGTACTTTCCTCTGTCCCTGGAAGGCTCTGGCGTGCACATCGTTGAGCTGGCTGACCCTGGCTTCCAGGTTAGCCAGGCCACTCGCCAAATGGCAGTTCCAGACGACTAGGCTGGTTTCGTGTATTACACAGCGAATCGCCACTCCGCCTTTGTTGCCAATTGTGCCTTTGAAGCCGGCTTTCACGGAGTCGGAAAGGATGGAGCTGATGTGGTGCAGCTCCACAAGGTCTCTGCGAGCGAAGAGAGACAGGCCCAGGCCGACTAGGGAGACGGAGGAAAGGTGCACGTAGGTCATGCCTCTGCCTGCGTTTAGAAAGGACAGGATTGCGGAGTTCCACCGGTCCAGGGCTTCCTGGGAGTTGTCCGCCTGCAGCACGTTCCTCGCATTAAGCGGGACGATTTCCTGAAAGCCGACAGCCAGCAGCTCCGCGAATTCGTACTCGGGGTCAATTAGCCACTCTGCTAACTGGTCGAGTAGCTGGAGTGGCTGGCCTGCCAAGTTCCAAGTGCAGAGATGAATACTCACCTGAGTCCTAGGCTCTCCTACTCTGTGGCGTGGACGGAGCCCTGTGCCGAGCACTGTTTCGATGCTTTCCTGCTGGTTGATGCGGGCGGAGTTTAAGAAGCGGCCGATTGTCTTGACGCCGTGGTCCAGCAGGCCGGTGATGCCTTTCTTTCCGTTGCGAGTGACACTGGAGGAGACGGAGCCTACTCCTGTGTACTGTTTGCTGAGCATATCACCATTATCCGCCCAGAGGTTTTTGAACTCTTTCAACAGTCCTCTGGAGCTTTGAATGGTGTCATAGTCCTCCGCCAAATGTCCCCCCAAGGTCTCCACCTCCTGACTCAGCGCCTCCCACCCCAGTCGAGCCATCACCACATTAGTCCGATCCAAGCAGTCCAAGCAGTTTATCCTGGTTACGCCTCTCTGCTTCCGCTTTACTTCGCCCACTGCAAAGAAGCCGCAATAGGCGAATTTCTCGCTCACTAGGGAAAGCAGTCGCTTGATGTTGGCTGCGTGGTCGTGTCCGCATTCGGACTTATAGTCGAATTGGTACCTGCCCACTGCGGAGGTGAACTCTTCGCCGTGTAGCTTGAACATGCGGTTTAGAGCGTCTGTTAGCATGGATTCGCCTTGACTCTTTTCCGACAGCAAATTAATGACAATTAGTCGTTCATAGAGTGCACAAAGCGCTCGAAAGTGCTTCAAAAAGGCAGGCGCAGTGCCATCATCCGACCTCGAAAGCTGCACTTCCTTCTTTATCATGCCGCTTTGCTGCCAAAACACAGGCACCGAGCCTCTGACCTGAACATGCGCGAACAGCACCCTCGCAGTCAGTGTCACTTGCTCCGTCTCCACGAAGTTCCCCACATCTCCACTGTCGTCAATGCCTCGAGCGTGGAACCGAGTCCCTGCCATGAGGCAACTTCTGCGGGAAATTAGGACAATAGTGACCATTTCAGGTAAATTGCGCTCAGTAATGCTGCCTACGAAGCCTTGGATCATGGGCATGCACCAGATTGGACTCATGCCCGCGGCTATCATTTCCACATACATCTCTCGGTTCCAGTAGAACCTTCTGTCAGCGGCTAGGTGCAGACACTCTGCTCTTTGGAGGGCGCCTCGCTGCATTGAGTTGGTTAAGTCGAAGTTGGGGGAGAAGTAGCACCCAGTCGTGAATAGCTTTTGTAGGTGTTCTGTGGCTGAGAAGGAGACTTCCGCACCAGGAGAAACCGCCTCAAACGTCACTTCCACGACCCTATAAATCACCTGCTCCGCCCGAACGTGCGCAACCGGCTCCGCACCTGTCACCAACACCAACACCATATACTCCTCCACCCTCAACTGTCCCAAAAAGGCGAACACTCCTATATGTCTATGCGCACTTTGTCCTTCCAAGGGGTTAAAATAGCTCCTTTGGGAGATTTGCTTGGTTTCGCGGTGGATCAGCAACTGGCGGGCGGGGCCTTGGGAGTGGAACTGCAGCTAGGTGGAGGGTACGAGGTGGTGCTGGGCCGTAGTGTAGAAGTCGAAGGCTGGTTCGGACATTCCTAATATGGGAAAGGCGCTTAGGAAGGTAAAGGAAGCGGATTGGGCTGAAGATAGGACTTTAAGGACCGTATGTTTTGTATCTAGGCTGGGTTTCCACTGGAAATGCCAGAAATCGAAAAAACACTCATTACCAGGTGATTAGTCTAAACTTGGGTTGTGCATTCAACTTTCAACTTACTTTCGCCTTTTGAAAGTGCTAAAAGGCCTATTTACACGATTCGATTCGACCTTAACGCGGATATTAGCATTAATTCCTAATTAGCTTATCTACATTTGCATTTTAAAGCTTTACTCTGAAATGGGTCTAAAAGTGTAGATATCCAGCAATTTCATCTATTTCTGCTAATTTATAGACAATTTGTGAGGAAATGTCTCTGTTCGTTAGACGTAATTGTTTATTTTCTTCAGTTCTAAGAGGTCTTCTATATTTTCCCCCTAAGCCGTTACAGCAGAAAAGGGTCAAAACTACAGTAAAAAGTCCCTAGTTCCCACCCAACTGTCCTCTAAGTGTCTCCAGTATACAGAAAATGCAAAACTTCTCTATGTCTGTGATACCAACATCTATGAAATATAGGTCGCTTATAAAAATGTCTATCAAAAATACCTACAGATCTAGAAGATTTGAAGTTTCGAGTCCTGTGTCAGAGGCAAGAGAAGAAACCTTGATTCCGCTTCTTTTCCAAGAGAAGGCGAAGGAACTCTCCGAAGCCGCAGTCAACTACATCCCTGCAGTGTTGGACATCAGCCCTGAGGCTAAACAGTGCAAAGTCACCTGGAACTTGCACAGCGCAGTCCCGCTGAGTGCGTACCGTAAGGCAATCAGCCCAGATCAATGTTTGTACATAGTGAAACAGGCTGTTTTCGCTCTTTTCCGACTCCACGAAATGGACATCCTGCATGGGAACATCTGTCCCGACACAGTCCGAATTACGTCCAGTGGGAACCTGCTGCTGGCAGGGATTAACTTCCAAGACCGGTGCACAGGGAACGAATGCACTGATTTGGAATCGCAATACAGAGCTCCTGATTACATCTATACAAGGGCTTCAGATGTGTATTCGCTGGGGAAGGTCTTCCTTTACATGCTCAATGGAAAGGCGCATTCCAATATCCACAAGACTGAGTTTCACTCGATGGCGCTCTATCGACTGATTCGCGACATGACTGAGCAGGACTCAGAGAAGCGACTGCAGCTGAAGTCGCTTTCGAGGGAGTTCCTGGGTAGGGAGTGTGGGCGACTGGTGGAAACTGCTGCAGTTCCCTCGCCCGACTTGGAAGAAATTGGCGATGTAGTCCGCATGCTCCTAGAAGAAGATTCAAGCATCCCAGAAAAGCTGCAGTCCGACTACAATTTCATGCACACCAATAACCTCCTTTCCAAACTATATGGGGAAATGGTGCGACTGCTGGATTCCCTCTCAGCAAAGGATGCAGTTACTTACAAATCTGCAGAAGTGGACCAGACTGAGGCGAGACAGGCAGGCTCTAGCTCTCTCAAATCAGCCCTTCTGTACCAGAAGACAAAGCTGTACTCCTACGCAAAGTATTGCTACTGCCGGGCGCTATTAGCCTACCACTTGGCCGGAGACCTGGAATCAGAAGGAGAGAAGGGCCTGAGGCATTACTGGGAGGTGAGGAGTGGGAAGGCGGTGTGCTATGCCAATTTGATGGAGTTAGTCGGCAGGACCTATTAGTGCATCTAACTTAATACTTTCTCTATCAACCTAAAGGGAAAACTGACTATTTCCGGCTTATAGCAGTCTCTCGATATCAGGGATCAGCTCCACTGGGTTGGTCCTGGGTCCGTAGTAGTCATGCACTTTCCCTTCTCTCGAGATCAAGAACTTCCCGAAGTTCCAGCCGATCCGACTGCTGTCCAGTCTGGAGTGCGACCTGAGGAACTTGAAAAGCTCGTGTGCGCCCGGCCCGTTGATTTCCACCTTGTCGAAAAGCGGAAATTCGACGCCGAGTCCATGCGCAAAGTCCAAAATCAAAGGGCACTCCTCAGGCTCTTGCCCCATAAACTGATTACAGGGAAAGCCTAAAATCAGCAATCCATTGGCCTGGTATTTGTTATGCAATTCCACCAGTTGTCTATAGTGAGTGCCAGTGAGTCCACATCTGCTCGCTACATTTACTATCAGCAGGACTTTGCCTTGGTACTGACTGAGCAACTGGAGGCGGCCGTCCATGTCTTTGACGGAGATTTCGTAGAGAGAGGTGAAGGGAGTGGTGCAGTCGTCGTGACGGCAGCAGCAACAACAGCCCATCTTTGTTACGAGGGTGACGTGGCTAAGGAGGGGAAGGGAAGTCTCAGCTTGATAGCACGCTTTCTGCGTGTTATTTGAACAATCCGGTCCTATAGAAGACCGATTTAGCTATGATCAGGACCGAATGCGCATACATTTTCCTTATAGAGTGCATTAGTAAGTCATCCAACTCCCTTAAATTCCCTCGTTCCACCTGCCAATTTAGCCTTTCTCACAGTGATTCCCCCTCCTCCTCTACAAAATCCGCCATATATAGACAATGGCCGACCAGCTCCCCCCAAGCAGCAGCGAAGCGCCCAAGCCTGCGAAAGTGAAGACCCAGCCCCAACTGAAGCGTGAGCAGGAGGCAGCCACTTTCACCAAGAACCTGCGGGAAGCGCTGCATGACAAGAGCCTGGCGCGCTGTTTGCAGCTGCTGGAGGACCTGCAGGAGGCAGATTTCCAGCTTAGTCTCAGTCTTAAGCCGGGGAAGTAGACTTGGGTGGTAGTAGACGTATGCAGTAGTCTAGAAACCCTCCGCAGCATTATTTCTATGGACCACTAACCTGCAAAAGCCAGCATAGTAGGCCTATGAGAGTTAGCCTACTGAGCGAAGTCCCCAGAAATAGCGCCTACTTCGAAGTCGCATTGGCCGAACTGGATGTAGAAGTAACCCTCCATGCCCCAGTCGGTTCCCCAGGAGTTCGCAGCGATCCAGTAGCTCACGCCCTCAGGACTCGTGCCCCAGCCTATGATTTTGACGGAGTGAGTGCCTACGAAGTCGCCCGTAGTGTGACTGTAAATACCGCTTTTGTAGCTGAGGAAGTCTTGGAAGACGTAGAATTGGGTCATAATCGGGCCTGCACTAAGGAGCGCAGCCTGCATCGCTATCGGACTTTGCACCCAAACCAGGTTCGTAGCCTTATAGTAAGTCGCACAACTCGCATTGCTGCAAACCCCACTTTCATCATTATCCCCCGAAACATAGGGCACACAGGTCTCCTCAGGCAGTCCGACCTGCGACACCAAGTACCAAGAGTAGTCGATATACCCACCCCCACAGCCACTGTTCACAGCAGGACTGCAAGACACTAAGTACTGCGGCGACAGCACCACTTGAAGGGCTGCATTCGTACTGATGCAGATCCGGTCCGCCAAAGTCGCTGCAATGGCGAACGCCCAGCCAGCTCCGCACTCTCCCTGGTTCCTGATTTCGCCCATACATTCCGGCCAGAACTCAGTGGTGTTGAAGGAACTAGGGGCGTCGAGGTACTGCTCCAAGGCGTGCAGTCGTTTGGCGGGCAGGTCCGGAGCTTTGTACAAAGTGCCTAGTTTGCGCTTTGCGTCTCGCACGGTCATGTCGCGGACGAAGTCCATGGAGGCAGTCCAGCGTGCTTCGCGGTTCACTTGGGCGACCATCTCTTCAGTCACGGCTGGCATGGAGTCTTTGAGGAGGGGAGAGGAGGTGACGAGTAGAGGGAGGAGCAGTAGGAATACCTTCTCCATGATTGTATGGGTGCTGCTACTGGAAGGTGTTAGGGACACTTCAGTGTAATGGTCTATAGTGCACAGCCTGCTTATGAGGTGTACACTCGCTCATATCTCGAAGTAGTCACGTCTCAGTTCCCTCCCTGCTACAATAAGCCCGACTATTCGCCTCTACATACCTCCAGCCTCTTTCCCTTTTGCACTCAGTACGGAAAGCTTACTAGGGCCATTTTGCTAGTAATGAACGCGTTGGATACTCCCTTGGCGGTACTGCGTCAGTTGCTGACCAGAGGGTCAGTGCTCACTTCCCTTGGAAACGACACACTGGCGCAGATACGAGGTGTGAGCTATGAGCAGGCCACAAGGACCGCTGAGCTGCAAAATTTGGGCTTAATCACCAACTTGGGTTACTCATCCTTTCCGCCGCCCTATGGCCAGGCCCCACAGCCAATGCCTGTCTCTGACGATTTCGACGAAACTCCCACTAAACTTGCAGATTTAGGCCTGGGCGCAACTCCCACTGTTCCTAATCAGCCCCGGCCCCCAGCTGCCCAGAAGCGTGAAGCTGTGCGCCTTCCTAAAGTCAAGCAAAAGCGGCAAGTGGTCAAACCAATGCCCCAGCCTGTCTCTACCACAGTCTCTGAGCCTGCCAAGTACTGTCCCGTGTGTCACTGGCGCTTCCCTGCTACTTACACAGACACTGAAATCCGCAGACACACGGCCTTCTCCGCTACCAACAGATGCAAGGAAGATATCGCGGACTACAGAGAAAGCCAGAGAACTGCGCGGAAGCGGCGGACCCCACAGCAGCGCAACCCGCACTTGGGAGAGCAGAGTCTAGCGGCTCAGTATGGAGGCGTTCGGCTCTGTCCCCACTGCAAACTGAGTCTCGAGTCCGGCTTCACTCCTCATAGCAAAAAGACGCATATAGAAGCCTGCGCGCAGCCCAGAGTCCGCCCTGCAGCGAGACACTCCGACCCCAGCGACCCCTTTGCGCTGGGACTGTCCCTGCTCAAGAAGCGGAGAGTTGTGGTCGAGGACAGCAGCTAAATGGTGATCTGGTACTTAAAGGTCTGCCTTCTGCCCTGTGCGCTTGCTGTAGTCGTTGTTCTGGACTTTGAACTCCTCGGCCCGGTGGAAGGAGTCGATGATTTCCTGCTTGCGGTGCTGGTTCGCCACTCGGCCCACAGCCTCATAGAAGCTGTCCACTTCCTTGCAGCTTCTATCAGTCAGGGACAAAGCCGCTGTCTCTTCCGAGGCGAACTTCCCTGCAGTCACTTTGTCAATGTGCAGTCTCAACTGCACTTCGTCCAACTCGTCCACCAGCGGAAGAGTGCGGTTCAAGCGGCCCTGGTAGATCAGGAAGGCCGGGAGCTGGGTGTCGTAGAGAGGGATGGAGCGCAGGAACTCGAATTCGCACCGGCCGTCCAGCCAAGCAAAGCGAAAAGGCTTATTCGTGCGTTCACTATAGGCTTTTGCCTTCTTCAAAAGCTCAATTGTGCCGGGACTAGTCTCCTGCGACCCATTTAGCAGGCCGACCAGACAATAAGGCGTTTTCTTCGAACACGACTTCGCGAAGGTCTTTTGAGTCAGTTCCTCGATGGTTTCCTCCTTCCAGTCCTCCTCTGTCTTGCGAGTGTTGTGGAAAAAGCCTGCCAACACCTCTTCGAAGTGGTACTTTAGCTGCGAGTAGTCCTCTGGCTTCCCTGCGTATTCCTGGATGTGCACTGCTTCTGTCACTGAGGTGAGAGTCAGCACTCCAGGTCTGCGGCTTATCGGGAACCCACCTGGAAGTTGCTCCGTGTTGCGGGTGTAGACCATAAAGATAGAGAAGGATTTGAAGTAAATGTCGCTGGCTATAGCGTGGTAAGCCAGTGGGATGCTGTCAGCTACCAGTACAGTCACCAGTTTCCCTACGTTTTTTAGCAAAGCGTGGAATTGCTCTGCTTTCATGTCGTTCATCGACATCACTTCACTGCGGAATTGGGTCTGGATCAAACTGGAGGCATTGGAGGGAAGCAGGACTAAGGGGGTCAAAGCCCGGTTCACAGGGTGCAGTAGATAGGAGGGAAAGGCAGTGATGCCCAGCAGTTCCGCCTGCTCCAGTTCAGCAGTGTCTGAGCAGTTCATTTCCAGGAATTGCGCCATTCCTTTGTAGTCTGTGCGGAGTTGCTCCCACTCTTCGGTTGGCTTTTCACTGTAGTAAAAGAGGGAAATGGCAAGAGTCTTGCCCTGCTTCAAAGCCCTGCTATGGGCCGAGGCGTTCACAGGCCTGGCCGGCTCCGCTGCGAACTCCGGAGCCGTGCTCGGGAGAAACAGTGCCTTTTCAGCACTGGCGTACAGGCCATAGTACCACTTCAAGTCCTCAAATGCAATTTCCCCGTCATATTCGAACGTCTTCCCCCTCGAAAAGGTCAACATTGTGGGGAAAAACTTTACATTGTACTTATTCGCCAGTTCAGTCTGGTTCTTCCACACCACTGCGAACTGCATCCGGTCCCTAAACTGCGCAGACAGCGCCTTAAACATACTAGGCACACTGTCCTTATCAGTAAACAGCACAGTTTTATTGAAAGCGGAGGACTTCACAAAGGTGGGCATGGTGGCGAAGGACAGGGTGTAGCCGTAGAAAGGCATTTTGCTGAGTAGGTACTCGCCAAAGGTCTTCATGTTCATTTGGCCTGTGTAGCGCTCTTTGAAGAGCTGGACTTCGCCGGTGGTGGAGTTGGTGCTGGAGGGGTGGGTGAGGAGCAGACCGGGGAGGCTTTTTTCCATCTCAGGCGTGCACTCATACTCAACCACCGTATGGCACTCCACCGCATAAAAGCGAATCAAGTGCTTATAGCTCTCCGCCACAGTCAAGATATACGGCTCCAGCTTCTTACACAATTCATTCTCATCCGTATACGTGATAACGACTGAAAGGTAGTCGGAGGCCTGCACTAAGTTCCAAATCTGAGAGCCGGGGACGTTCCGCATGTGGGGGGACAGGAAGAGGCTGGAAACAGCGCAGAGACTGAGGAGCAGACTGAGTTTGTCCGCCATTACGTGGACTCAGGGAAATGCGGGGTTTGCTTAGTCCTCAGAAATCAGCCGCTTTAGCTATCCGAAATAGACGCAATTTGGTATGTTCAATCGGCATTCTCGCCAAAAGAAGGAAAATGCAGGTGTAGGATATAACTACAATTTCGAAAAGTTGACTATTGTGTATTGGAAGCCGGTGATGAAAGTCTACAATAGTATCTACCAAACAATTCAGTGAGCATCTAGCTTACAGGACAGACTTATCGACTCTTTCTAATGGCTTCCCGAAGACGGCCAAATGCTCTCGTGAGCGGAAAAGCTCCCAAGCCCACGACTTTCTCTAACCAGCGGTCCAATCACTACCTGGACCACAGTGAGTCCACTCCTGCGGTAGGGGACCTCCAGCCGCCCTCAGCTCGTCCTAGCACTTCGCGGCCTCCTTCCAGCGCACCCAAATTCCTCATCAACCTGGAAGACTTAGTCAAATTGGAAAGCCACCTAGAGAAGCTACTGACAGGACTCGGGTCTGACCTGAGTTTCGACTGCGAAGAGTGGTGGCGCCTCTCAGCCAACAACGCCATTTCCCAGATCGACAGACTGTACCGTGACCCTGAAACTAAGAAAGTGCTCAAACACAGTCTGATTATGGAGGTGCTGGCGGTGTCTTTGGCGCAGTTCTCGTCCACTGGGGTGGAGTTGACGCCGGAGATAGAGGACCAGTTGAAGGGACTGCTTTTCTACGTGCATCAGAATTTCCTTACGCTGGTGTACTATGCGCTGCATAGGCTGCCGGCGGACTATGCACAAAATGTAACAAGTATGCAGAGATGGGCGTACACCCTCCAATCTCTCATATACAGCAAGCGCCAATCGCAAGCCAAAAAGCACGAAAACCTCGACGTTCTTCGCAAGAATAACGAGGCTCTGGCTTCTCTCATGAAGATCCTGGGCAAAAGTCTATCGGAAAACTGCAAAACCAAAGACTTCAAAACCATCCTGCTCTCGTCTCTCCAAGTCCTCAAGCAAGTCGAAAGCATCGATGTGGACATGGCTCGCAGCATTATGAAGAAAGCACTAGAGCCGCCTTCCCCTTCGACTTCCCTGGTACACCTCCACTCAGTTGAATGTCACCAATCTCACCGAGTCCTTCGAAGAAGACCTGGAACTGCCAGTGGTTGAGCCGCCCTACCTCCCAGCTCTAGGGGAAGCCCGGGCGTTCACACTAGTCCTGGACCTGGACGAAACCTTGGTGCACTACTATGAAACGGAGGACGAAGGGCACTACCTAGTGCGTCCGGGAGTCGAGGCCTTCCTAGAAGAGATGGCGCAGTACTACGAAATTGTGATTTTCACTGCTGCTCTGCAGGACTATGCCGACTGGGTGCTCGACCACCTGGACTCCAGCCAATATATCTCCTATCGACTGTACCGGCAGCATGCTATTCCAGACGGAAATGTGTATCTTAAAGACTTGTCGCGTATAGGGAGGAGCATAGCGAAGACTATTATTGTGGATAATGTGGCTGAGAACTTCCAGCTGCAGCCGGATAATGGGATTTTGATAAGGTCGTGGTATGATGATATGTCGGATACTGCGCTGGAGGACCTGGCGCCGCTGCTCAGAGGTGAGGACTAGGCAGAGATATCGGCGAAGAGGGTGAAGGACGTGAGACAGGCCCTGAAGCGTTTCCGCGAGCAAATGATGGAGCAATTCGCCGCAGGCGTGGAAAGTCCGCACCTCAACCTTCACCTGGACTAACTAGTTAATAACATGTCTCAGTCCTTCTTCCTGCACAGAGTGCTCAAGTGGAACTCCGCCTACCCCATAGACATCAACGTGACGAAGCTGTTGCTGGGCGCGGGGGCCTTCTGTGAGCTGTGCTTTATGGTGCTTAGCTTTGCACTGGGAGTGAAAGCGCAGGTGGAGTTAGTGCTCGTGCAAGGTTTCGTCTGCTTCGTCCACATGGCCGTAGGGTCATCGCTGTACTACGACCCGTCCTTCAACCACTACAAAATGATGATCGTGATCGAGCCTTTTGCGGTGATTACAGGGATTGTACTGCTAATCTTCTCGAGAAAGTGGCTGCAGGCTTCTCAACAGCTTTGTGAGGATATTTACAGTTATGCACCTACGGAGTACACTTCTGACTGCGACTCGTTGATGATGTCCCGCACTTCCTTCTACAACTTGCTCATAGTCTCTGTTGTTATTCGCATTTTATGCTTCATTGCTAGTGGCATCGGCACTCGCAAGCATCGCTTATTGGGGATCGAGGCTTTGAGACAGCTGAAAGAACGGAAAGAACTCAGGGAAAGGCTCAAAGCACAGCGGACAGAGCGGCATCGTCGTCAGAAGCTGCTGCAAAGAAGGGAGTTGAAGGAAAAGGTCAGACAGGACTTGGCTGCACTGCACCCGGAGACCTAGTGTACAGTAGACATACAGGCTAGGTGTGTTCAGGGTGTTTTGAGTCTATCTATCAGAGTAAATGCAGGCAATGTATGGGGAAATCGTAGGTTCTCATACAGTAATGGCTTCCTTTCCACATGCTGAATAGCTATATATCCACTGCTTATTTGCCTTAATTGGGCTCAAGTCGGGAACTTTTCCCTCTCCCCAAAAGTCGAAAGTCCATAGTGGGAGAAATAATGGGTGTGACGACTTGGGCTCTCCTGCTCTTGCTTGTCTCTGCTACGTCTGAATACCACGAAGACCTGCCGTCCACCTGGCTGCAGCTACTCACAGGCTTCATCTCAGGACTGCAGCGCAACCCCGCCACCCTTTCCAACTGCCAGACACTGCTTCCCTCCCTCGCTACCAAGTGGGGAGTCGTTGCAGACTCGGTGACAGGCTTGGAGGGCTGGGAGACTCTCTACGACCTGAGAGACTTCTTCACTGCGCTGGACTTTTGGACGCAGACTTGCAACTTCGTCACTCTCTTGAACTACGTGAAGCTGAATGTGAGTTGGAACCTACTGATCACTCGCATCTTCACCAACCTCACTTTCTACGCAGTAAGTCCCACCTAGAACGGCTGGTCCACGCTAGTGACTAGCTACAACTCTGCCAGCTACTCACAAGCGGGGAAAGAACTGGGGCAACTAGTTTCCAAGACTATCGGCTTTAATCTAAATTAGCCATTAGACACGTGTTTATAATGAAATTCTGGCTGATAGGGCTGGTCGGTGTGTTGGCGGTGGGAGACTTGGTCCCGGCTTTGGAGACGTATCTATGGGGAGAGGACCGATTGAAAGGCTTTGTGGAGGGCTCTGAGCAGTTTATTGAGTACCAGTTGCTGGACTTGCTGAGCCAGGGCAAGGGTAACACTACTGAGTTCGACACCTTGCTGCGGAAGTGTGCCAAGGACACTGACGAATACAGGACTATAGAGTTGAGAAGTCTGTTCAGAAGGTGGGAAACGGCCTCTAGTCCCAGTCACAAGTCCGCTCTTCTAGACAAGATAAGGGGCTACTTGGGTCGTTCCTATCCCAAGGGAGTGCGGCCTTCCACCAGCTCCTACAGTCAACAGTTCCCCTCCACACTGCCTCCCCTGGCCCCCTTTTCCCCGTCAGAGCGACTCACTTCCATTGCTGAATTCAACAAACTGACCTCAGCGGCTTATTTGGCCCTCAACCTCTCTCAACTGTCCCACGACATCTTACTCCAATACCTGCCCAAAGGACTAATTCCCGAAACTCCCAACCTCCCAGAAGCACTGGCAGAGAAAGGCATCACTGCAATTGCCTATTTCTCTGATATGACCTTAAAACAGCTGGAAAAATACGCCTATTACCGCCCTGAAGTCAAATCTATCTGCAGTTTCGCTGATTCTTGGCTGCGGAAGAAGTTCCCTGTGAGTTCCCTCAATTACGAAGGAATGCAGACGGTACTGAGAGATGCTCTTGCTGATAGCAGTGTGGTCTGCAGGCTGTTGGAGAAAGAGCTCCTTTTCAGACTGTTGACTCTTGGACTGTATACGGATAGCATGTCTGAAAGTGAGTTTATGCGCTATTTGACGCTAAAGATGGAATTGGAGAGCACTGCGAACAAATATTTCGAATATATTCGCTTGATTTCTGTATCGAGTCCAGTATTGCCGGAGGAAAAGGTCCTTAGAGAGTACGAAGACCGCTTTTTAGCCAGTGAAAATGTTGATTTCAGCCACTATCGCAGTTTATACCCAAATCTGTCCTATTTCCGAGAAAAAGTAGCGAGAGCTGCGCTATTAGCAGGGAAAAGCTGCAGCGACTCCAGCCTGCCAGGGACCTTTACAGCTGACTTAGCGCTTACTCGGGAACTGGAATTCGAGCGCAGCAATTCACTGCAATTCAGCAAAAAAGACGGAGTTTCCCTCAAAATAAGGCGGAAAAACATCCCCAAAATCACACTAAAGGCCATCTTTATAGACGCTGAGCGGTACTACCGCACCCACTTCGCCCCCATTCCGACCGACTTCCCTCTCGACGGAGTCGAAGGAAGCCTCGAAATCACTCTGGAAACGCCTCAAAGCGCCTTAGTCCGCACTACTGAAACCGCACACTTCCCCGAATTAGCAGGCAAGGAAGGACTGTACGTGATAGAGGCGATGGGCGGAGGCCGACACGCCCGAGTCTGGGTTCAAAAGGGTGGCTTAGAGCGAGTAATTGTGGACTCAGAGGAGGGCTACAGGGTGTATATCTACTCCAAGGACGGGGAATTGGTGAGAAGTGCGCATACAGGTGTGATGCTGGACGGAGAGTTGCATTGGCAGGAGGACGGGGCTGACTATGTGCTGATTCCCTGGCCAGAGGCGCCAATAGCGCAAACACTAGTACTGCTCAGTGGGAATTTAGCGCAGTTCGTGGGAAGTTGGCAATTGGCGCCTCCCAGTATTGAGTTGAGGGCGGGGTTTCACTTGGAAACAGAGGCTTTACGCCCGAAAGAGCGGAGCTTTGCAGTGATAACTCCCCAACTCTACTTCAACGGACAGATCTGGCCCCTGGCTTCCCTGGGCAGTCTGCAGGTCCGGGTGACTGTGAAGGGCGGCAATGGGCAGGAAATCGTAGTGGCGGAAAGCGAAATGGAGGTTATTGCTGGGACTTTTTCAGTGCCTTTTGACCTCCCGGAGGAGTTCTCTTCACTGGAAGTCACTGTATCTGCGCAACTCAAATCCTTACCGAACTCCCACTTATCAACTAGCAAAAAACTGGATTTGCGGGTGAATAACAGCCGCTTCACTGATTTATACCTAAGGAAAACCGCAGAGGAGTACCAACTGCATGTTTTAGGGAAAAATGGCGAAGTGAGGAGTGGCCATACTGCAGAAATAGCGATTTCGTCGATATATAAGATGGAGGAAATGAAATATCGACTCGCAAGCGACCAAAACGGAGTAATTCACTTGGGGAAATTAGAGGCAGTGGACTATCTTAAGGCCGATTTGGGCGGAAGCACGCGCAAATGGGAGTTAGGGAAACTGTCTGGACGGGTGCACTACCCAGACCGAATCGTCATGAGGGCCAGTGACAATGTGGAGATTCCAGTTCTGTGGGCGGGACCAGTGTTTCTGCTGTTTCTGACTGAGACAGTGGTGAGCAGCACCCAGCTGCCTGTGAATCCACTCACCAGCACTGTAGCTATCCAGTCACTTGAGCCTGGGAACTACCAACTCCGGCTCCCCCACTCCTCCACCCGAGTGTCCATTTCCATCCAAGTGCTCACAGGCACTCTCCTGCCCCACAACTACCTCTTCAGTCCTACCGCCATCACCTCTCTCACCCAGTCCCTGCCCTTGGCCGTCTCTACCCTCGAAGTCCGCAAGAAGTCCATCAAAGTCCAACTCACCGGTCTCTGCCAACACGCACACTTGGCTGTGTCTCTACGCCAGTTCGTAGGCACGGAGGCAGATCGATGGGGCGACTTCGCACGCTTGAAAGTGGACGAGTACGTGAACTACCCTCACTTGGACAGCAAGGCGAGGTACCTGGACAGCAGAGTGCTGGATGAAGAGTACTTGTATGTGATGGACAGGAAGGAAGCGAGGGACAAGCGAGGGATTGGCTTTCCGCTGCCTTCTTTGCTGGTTCACCCTGCGTTGGTGCGGGGGAGTGAGACGGAGAAGCAGGCTCCGCACCCAGGCACTGCTTTCCAGAGGACAGCTACGAAGTCTGCCTTGGCCAGGGAGCGTTCTTACAGCCGGAATTTGGCTTCCGCCGACTCCTCTAGCGGGAATTTCCTGGACTTCCTCGCAGAGCCTGCCCTAGTGCTCACCAACTTGAGAGTGGACGAGAACTGTTCAGCCACTATAGGCATTGCACAGCTGCGGAAGTATGCACTAGTGGAGGTCATGGCCTGGGGCAACGGCACTGCAGCCAGCAGGACTGAGCCTGTGCCTGAATTCACCTTCGACAAAAGGCAATTAGCACTGGCACAGGCTCTCCCTGAGGGCGGATTCGCAGAAACGCGCACTTTAAAAGTGCAGCGAAAGGGAGAGAAAAGTGAGCGAAATAGCAAAAATGCGGATTCGATATCGATTGATTCCCTCGGAAAGCTACTGGAAGTGCTGCAGAACTACCAACCTGGCCTATCCCAGTGGATGTTTCTGAGCGACTGGGGACTGCAGTCTGTCTCGGAGAAGCTGGATTTGTATGAGAAGCACGCCAGCAACGAGCTGAACTACTTCCTTTACCACAAGGATTTCTCCTTCTTTTCTACTCACATACGGCCTTTAGTAACTGCCAAAATGGAGAAAACGCTGGTAGATGATATCGTATTGGATCGACCGTTGGAGCGCTATTTAGCTTTTCCCGGGGTTTGCAGCCTGTCTGCCCTCGACACAGCGCTCCTAGCCCGGCACGAACCTCTACTGGCAGTCCTACTGCAGGAGCAAAGCACTGCCGACCCTGTGTCTGTCAGCACTCTCAAAGAGCTCTTCAACTACGTCTTCAAAGACTCCAGGATAGGCGCGAGCACTAGTCACAGCCGAGATAGTGATGACGACAGTGACAGACTTCGATGGTACAGAGAAAGGGCTGACAGTGGAGACGGAGTAATGGGAGAGGACTTGCTCCTAATTGAACCCGAATTCCGACATACGCTTCATCGAGACCTGAGCAAAGGCCGCGCTTCCGCTAATGAATACAGGGAAAAGCAGTACTTGGCTGAGGGGAGTGACAGCATTGACTCGGGCTTTTGGGCGGCAGCGGCGCAAGCGAAGGCGCCCTTTCTCACGGAGTTGGTGCTGTTCGCGCATAATAGCTTGAGAGAAGCACTGCTGGCGGTAGCGCTGGTGGACCTGCCCTGGACAGCGCAGGCTAGGCTGGACTTTGGAAGCGTGGGAAATGTGGAAACGGAGTCTATAATGCTGAGAAGAGCGATTGAAAATGTGAAAAGTCGCTTGAATGAGGGCGTATCAGTGGCTCAATTCTACCTAAAAGGCGACTCAGAGGCGAAATCTCTGGTAAAGGGCCGCAAATTCACCTCGAAAGTGGTGATTTCCAACCTCTCCCAGCAGCCTATCACCCTCGAAGTCCTGCAGCAAACCCCCTCCGGCAGCCTTTCCCTGCACCACCGAGGGTCCTTCCTGTCCAACCTACTGACTCTCAGTCCCTACACTATGCAGTCCCTCACCTACGATTTCTACTTCCCTGCAGCCGGCCAGTTCACTCACGCAGGCATCAATTTAGTGCAGGGAGAAGTGGTAATCCAGCAGTCTCCTCATAGACAGTTGACAGTCTTAGAGGCGGAAGGGTCTGAAGTTGACCAGGACTCCTTTGAGGCAGTCGCCAATGCAGGGAACTTAACCTCTGTGCTGCACTTCCTTAGCACTCGAAACGTGCAAAAAATGAGATGGACGGTGCTATGGATGCTTGAGGACCTGCAAGCCTTCCTAGGAGTCACTGGAGTGCTTAGAAGCCGCAGGATATATGTCCCGGAAGTATGGGCGTATAGTCTCAAGCACCAGTCTCAAAGGGAACTTAGTGAGTTTCTGTCCAGCAATTTCGCTATAAGGAAGGTGGTAGGCCCTGATTTCCACTGCTCTTTGCTCACCACAGAAAAGGACAACTTCCACTATTTCGAGTATTTCCCCCTCAATAACCCGCGCTGGCACCCGCTGCAGGGCCATTCTCGCATCGCCAATCGCGACTTCAGGGCTAGCTACGAACGCTTCCTCAAGTACTTAGCCTACAAGAACCATTATGACATGGAAGACCGACTGATACTCGCCCAATACCTCATAATGCAGCACCGGTACGATGAAGCTCAGCACCAAATTGGCCTAATTCCCACAGTCGATAGTGAAGAATCAGACCTGAAAATGCAATATGACTATTTGAGCGCTTATTTGAACTACTCCAAAGCAGGCGATTTGCAGGGGAAGTACAGGGAAATCGCTTCTGGCCATTGGAGAGGGAAGTGGGAAGAAATGGCGAAAGAAACGGAGGTCCGCCAGGGCTATTTCGAGACTGATCTAATGAATGTAGAGCTGGAGGACTCCACTTTATCCATCTACTCAGAAGGTCTGGCCAAATGCGAGTTGAAAATGCATAAAATCGACCTGGAACTGCTGTTTTCGCGGTCCCCGTTCTTGAAGACCTCCGCTGCTGCCTCTACCTACACCGCGCCTACCCTTACAGCGTCTATTTCCCTGGTGTCGGGGTTTGCTGTGAAGTACAATTTGCCGGAAAGTCTCCAACTGGCCAATCTGATGCTGTCGCTGGACTGCGGAAGCCACTCTTGGTCCGGACTGTATGCGAAGTCGGCCTTGAAAATCCAAATTTACAGCTCCAAGGGTCTAATTCGAGTAACGAATTCCAGTCTGGAAGGCGTTCCCAGTGCTTACGTGAAGGTCTACAGCAAAGACTCAGCCGGACGAGTGAATTTCTACAAGGACGGGTACACTGACCTGAGTGGGAAGTTCGACTATTCCTCAGTAACCAGCGATGACCGGTCGGAAATAGCGGCTTTCAGCTTGCTGGTAATAGACGAACGACTGGGGTCGAAAGTGGTGGAAATCGGGACATAGGTTAGCTAAGTGAGCCCTTGCACCCCACTGAGCAAGTGTCTTCGCTGTGACAGCAACTCCACCACTTCGCTGAGGTGCTCCACTTCCCGGAGTGCCAGTGGTGGCGTCTGGCTTCCAGTTCGCGCTCCATCTCCGGTCTCTGTGTCTGCCAGAAGGACTCGACCTCCGCAAGTTGTTGGTTGACTGCGGCTAACTCCGGCTCCAGTTTAGCCTGCAGCTCCGCAAGGACGTCAGTCCGCATAGCGCTAAGCAAGCCCTGCAGTCGCTGCAGAATCTCTTCCTGTGTGAGCGAAGCCAAGTGGCTTTCGAAGAGTTTGACTTCGTAGCAAGTCGAGGAGCACATCTGGTCCCGGTAAGCGTCTTTGATGTGGAATGTGCTGCTGCATAGTGAGTTTTGGCAGACCACCAGGGAGTATTGGCAAATCCGCTCATGCTGGAGAATGTCAGCCACACAGCCTTGCTCAGTGCAGCCGCTGCCTTGGTTCCTGCACGTCAGCAGAAACGCTGCGTACACCTTCTTCCCGAACCGCGCGATATCTCGCAGTGCCAACTCTCGCCTGCAGATTGGACAGGAAGTGACTTCCTTCGCACAAAGTGAGCACATGACACTTTCACAAGCACTGCATTCGGTGGGAAGCACTGCCACTCCCTCGCACACTTTGCACAGGAAGTAGTCGTCGACCTCTGTGAGGAAGCGGATCCTGGAGATACCCGCTTGTGAAGTCATGATATGGACTATACACAGATAGAAGCAAGTGGGGGAAGCTAGAAGTGTAGAAAGCAGGGTATAATGGGAACGGAGACGTGGACTATGCCAGTGCTTCTGAATGTGGGCAGCTACTGCGCTCCAGCAGACCTACTCACCGGCCTAGGACTCACCTCTAAGTCTCTCCACGTGAAGATTCTCTCTCTATTGGCGCCACTACTGCGGGAGTACATAGTCAATGGAGCAGCTCTGCAGAGCAACTCGGCTATGCAACTGCAGCTGTTGCTCAGTACCTCTTCCCACTTGCTCCAGTTTCTGCCTCTGTACTACAACGGTGGACTGTCTACTCGGGAGATGGAAACCTCCTTTGAAGCTATGTGGGAGTTCTCAGGTGTCAACTATTCTACTTATTACACTGAGGGAAGTGGGGATTTAGTGGGCAATAAGCTGGCTGTGGGGTACTTTTCGGGCCTACCAGGAGCCAATTTAATGAGCGAAAAGTTCCACTTCGATGCAAATGTGCTAAAAAAGATGCCCGAGCAGATTGACGAGGAACTCCACACTGTGCTGAAAGCCGACTCACTCGCAGCAATCACCCTAGACTTCCTTACTCCCAACTACACTGTTAACTCCAAAATGCTAATGACTGCTGCTGACTGGAACCGCCGTCTCCATCAAGTGGTTAATCAGACCCAAGAAGTTCCAGTTTTGGAGCGTTACTACCCCTATACACCCAAAGGGCCTGGACTTGCACTTGTTCGTGAGGTCTGCGTAGCTCGCCCGTTCAACTATACAGGCTCAGTGAAGACGCTTCTCATCGTAGCTGGCAGATTAGATGGAAACGCGCTATCTCCTAGAGCGTATAAGCAGTGGGAAGGAGTGGATACCTATGAGGAAGCTGTGCAAGTGGGTAGTGGGAGACTTAGACGACTGGAAGGAGTGGAAGTACTGGAATATGCCTATCAGCAGGGGGACTATTGGCCTCTTCTCTGGGTGAACTTCCCAGACATTGGACATAACCATGTCCGCGTGCCTCTGCAAAGGCCTCAGTGCTTCCGTACCGCTGCAGTGTTGCTATCCTCCATCGAAGACCGTAGAGCCATTGCGCGAGTTTCCACCCTGCAGCCCAACTTCGATATCATGTTCACCGTGTTCCTAGGAAGCATATCTGTTCCTTAGCCCTAATTCCCCATTCCTATCGACTAGTCCTACCCTAGAAGACTTAGCTAGAAATCGGCGTGTCCTGGCCAGCGGGGAAAGGGAATGACGTCTCTGATGTTCTCTACGCCGGAAACCATCATAATAAGACGCTCAAAGCCCAGGCCGAATCCGCAGTGAGGCACTGTGCCGAAGGACCGCAAGTCTTGGTACCAGGTGTAGTCCTTTGGGTTCAGTCCTTTGAACACGATGCTTTCTTCCAGCTTCTCGTAGCGGTGTTCCCTCACACTCCCTCCAATGACCTCTCCTATCTTAGGCACCAGTATATCCATCGCCTGCACAGTCTGTTGGTCCTCATTAACCAACATATAGAACGACTTGAGTGTGCGGGGGTAGTTATAGACAATCACCGGCCCCTTCACGACCTGCTCCGATATATACCTCTCATGTTCAGACTGCAAGTCATCCCCCCACTTCGGCACACTGCAGAAGGTCTGTTCACTTTTCTGGACCAATTCGACAGCCTCTGTATAGGTAATTCGGGCGAAAGGACGCTCCAGGACGTTTCTCAGCCGAGCCACCAGCCCTGGCTCTACCTTAGCTTCGAAGAACAGCAGGTCGTCCAAGTTGTTGTCCAGTGCGAACTTGATGCAGTACTTCAGGTAGCCTTCGGCGCACTCCATGTCTTCCTCTATCCCTGCGAAGGCGAGTTCCGGCTCAATCATCCAGAACTCGGCAAGGTGGCGAGAAGTGTGGGAGTTCTCCGCTCTGAAGGTAGGCCCGAAGGTGTACACATCAGACAAACCGCAGCAGTAGGTCTCGACATTGAGTTGTCCAGAGACTGTCAAGAAGGCAGGCCGGCCGAAGAAGTCTTTCGAGTAGTCCACTTTGCCGTCAGGCTGGGCCGGGGTGTCAGTCACTTTGCTGCCCATGATGGTCGTCACTTGGAACATTTCGCCTGCACCTTCACAGTCGGAGGCCGTGATAATGGGCGTGTGGACGTATAGGAAGCCACGACTTTGGAAGAAGGAGTGGGTAGCGAAAGCCATAGCGTTCCGAATCCGGGCGACTGCGCCGATGAGTTCAGTCCTCGGCCGGAGATGCGCCAATTCCCTCAGAAACTCCAGCGAATGCTCCTTCTTACTGAGTGGATACTTGGCCTGGTTGCACTCCCCAATCACATGGAAAGAGTGAGTGACTGGGTCTTGAATCTTCATCTCCACACTTTGCTCCTTGCCGGGACTTTTGGTGATTGAGCCCTTGCAGGCCACTGATATGCCTGTCCCTGCCAGTCGCTCGAACTCGGGCATTCCGCTGTCCAGCACGATTTGCAGGTTCAAATTGGTAGAGCCGTCGTTCACTTCTAGGAAGGCGAAGCGTCCGCCGCCCTGCACACGCGTGGTTTTCACCCATCCACGCACCTCAATCACCTGGCCTACTAACTCTTCATGAGCCAGGACCCAGCCGATACGGAGACGACCTCCTGACCCGGCTTTGACGAGGTTGGCGGGAGGCTGAGCCTTGGGCCTGGTCTCCACAGGAGCTGCTTTCGCTTCAAAGACGGACTGAAGTCTGGGGAAGTTCTGCACGGAGGTGGCGATTTTGGTGACTTTCTTGCTTTTTTGTTTGCTCTAGGTGAAGGTTACGTCATCCAGAGAGTTCAGAATGTACAGCAGAAGGTCGTTGATGGTAGGACTGTCGCCGTGTATGAACTCAGACTTGACTCCGCCCAGCATCTTGTCCACTGTGGCGAGGCAGGCCTGCACGCCTTCCTTCAGAGAGAAGTAGGGAGAGAAGGACACCACCTGGTCCAGAAACTCATCGAATTGGGCGATGGCGAAGGGCGTCGCAGGGAGTAGCAGAGGACTGCTGGTCCTGGCCAGACAGCGAGCGAAGGCCCCTAGACTCAAGGCACTGGGCGGCACGCTGAGTGCGGAGTCGCTCAAAGCCTGGGCGAGCTGCAATAGGCGTTCCCTTAGCTGCTGATCATCCATTTTCAGTGTTTCAAGGCGCTAGTCAGAGATGAAGGGGGTAGGGCCAATTAGCGTCTAAGCTACTACGAACTCCGTATCACCCTGTTTATGTGAAAAGCGTCTGAGAAGAAGCAATATAGGCCAGACGATGTCTTAAATAGTTGAAAATGCATAGCTGATGACCGCTCCAATTGGCTAGCCCCAAGAGATTTAATTGCAATATCGTATCCAACTCTGCCTTTCGTCAGTTCATTTGTATGGGATAGTCCTCCCACAATTCCAACTTTCCTCCCTTCCCAGCCATTCCAAGCCTAAAAGAAGTCCCTGTGCCTTTCAGACATTCCCCACCCGTGCACGTTAATTCCCCTTCGCATCGCACCCCTTCGCCATTATACTAATCTGTCACATGAACCGCCTTATTGAGGAGGTCTGTGCCCTGCAGCGCAAGCCGGCGTCTATCCGCAACATCTCCATTCTCGCACACGTAGACCACGGCAAAACCACTCTTTCCGACAGCCTCATCTCCTCCAACAACATCTTTTCCCCCAAGTTGGCTGGGAAAATGCGCTTTCTGGACTCGCGCCCGGATGAACAGGAACGCTGTATTACGATGAAGGCGAGCGCTATCTCGTTGGTATACACTGCGGAGGAAAAGTACCTCATCAACTTGATTGATAGTCCGGGGCATGTGGACTTCTCGGTGGATGTATCCGCAGCCCTTCGCCTATGTGACGGCGCTTTCCTGCTCGTCGACGCAGTCGAGGGAGTCTGCTCCCAGACCATCACAGTACTCAAGCAAAGCTGGGGAGAGAAGGTGCGTCTCTGTCTAGTCCTCAACAAGATCGACCGCTTGGTCAAGGAACTGGGGAAAAGTCCAGCAGAGGCGTACCAGCAACTCACTCGTATTATCGAAGAAGTGAATGCGGTTATCGGAGGACTCATAGCGGAGCGGCAACTGAGCCCTGAGGCCAGGGAAGTTGAGGAGGAAAGGCATCTGTTTTCGCCTGAAAAGGGAAATGTGGCCTTTACAAGCGCTTATGACCGCTGGGGGTTCACTCTGCCGCAGTTCGCAGCCATTTACTCCAAGAAAATGGGCTTCAACCCTCGAGCCCTGGCCCAGGCTCTATGGGGAGAGTTCTACTACAACCCAAAGACCAAGAAAACCACGAAGAAGCCGTACTCAGACCGGGCCCAGCCTATGTTCGTCCAGTTCATATTGGACCCGTTGTGGCGACTTTACGACTTGATCCTGGTCCAAAGAGACACTGAAAAGCTGCAAGTTATCCTTGGTCACCTGGGCTTAGCTATACCGGCTAAGGACCTGGCTTCCCTCACTGTCGACCCGAGGATCACGCTTACTGCTGTAATTAATGCGTGGCTGCCTTTGGATAAAGCGCTCCTGTCTATGGCCATTAGGATCCTGCCGAGTCCTTTGGAGGCGCAAAGGGAGAAAATGCAGGTGCTGAACCCGGAGTTGGAGGAACGGACTCCAGAACTAGCAGCAGGGCTAGTCGCTTGTGCGGCCGAAGGACCTTGCGCAGCTTTCATCTCAAAAATGATGACATGCGAGGACCGGTCTCGTAGCGACACCAACGAAATCCTATTCGGTCTTTCACGCATATACTCAGGCGAAATCCGGTCGAACTCCATAATGCACGTCAAGGTAAAATCCCGCGGCACCGTGGAATGCCTAATCACCCAAGTGTACCTAGCCATGGGCCAACACCTATTCCCTGTCGACAGTGTCCCAGCTGGGAACATCGCCTGCTTGGGAGGCCTGCAGGACATAGTGGTGAAGACAGCGACTATCTCAGACCTGCCCATCTGTCCTTCGTTCACTCCCATGCTGTACTCCGGTTCGCCGTTGGTGAAAGTCGCAGTGGAGCCGCAGCAGTTAGAGGATATGCAGCAGTTGCAGAAGGGACTGGACATGCTGGATAGAGCTGACCCCAGTGTGGAGATCTACTTCCAGGATAATGGGGAGCACATACTTGCGGTCTGTGGAGAAGTGCATCTCGAGAGGTGCATAAAGGACCTGGAAGACACTTTCGCAAAGGTGCGAATTAACGTTTCCGCGCCTATTGTCAGCTTCAGGGAAACGATACTCGGACAGGACTACATCCACACAGAGCTCACCCCTAACAAGAAATGTGCACTGACAGTCCGAGCACTCGTGCTGCCGGACGATTTATCACGCTGGCTAGACAGTCAAAAAGACACTATGAGAAGGCTGTACCGTCCCGGAGCGACTACCAACGCAGAGGTGAGAACCGTCTTCAACGAAGGACTGCTGAGGAAGATCGAGGAACTCGCCCCTGAACTCACTCACTTGGCAGCGGAAAGTCTGCTGGCCTTTGGGCCGAAGCGCAGCGGCAACAACATGCTAATCTTCGCAAGTGGCCGGACGTCCATTTTGTCTCACTGGTGTCTTCAGGAAGAGCGGTCTGAGGCTTCGGAAGGCAGCGATGACAGCACTTCCTCCCGCTCTATATCTGAAAACGACCTGCTTTCCTCACTTATTGCGGGGTTCGATATCGCAGCTCAGGCTGGCCCACTGTGCAATGAGCCGCTCTACGGAGTGTGCCTAATCGTGGAAGAAGTGAAGTTCCTCACAGCAGATGTGAGTGGTTTGGATCAGTACGGTTCCCTAGCCGGGCAAATCGTAGGGTGCATGAAGGAGGCTTGCCGAGGCTGTGTGCTGGGGAACAGTCCGAGACTAGTGGAGGGTGTGTACTCCTGCACTCTGCAGACTTCACAGGAAAGCGTGGGGAAGATCTACGGCGTAATCGGCAAGCGCAGAGGGAAGATCATGAAGGAAATCCCACAGGAAGGCACCTGCACCTTCGTATGCAAGGCAGTCCTGCCCGTGGCGGAAAGCTTCGGCTTCTCCACAGACATCCGAATCGCTACGAGTGGCAGCATCGTCCCTGCACTCGAATTCGCTCACTGGCAAGTAATCCCCATCGACCCCTTCTACCAGCCTACGACTCAGGAAGAGCTGGAAATGAATGGAGACCTGGCGCCACTCGAGAACTTGGCCAAGGCCTACATGAACTCCGTGCGCAGACGCAAAGGCCTGGCCACCGAAACCAAGCGCGTAGAGCACGCAGAGAAGCAGCGGACCTTAGGTAGGAACAAGTAGGCATCTAGCCGTTAGTAATAATGCAATACTGCTGGGTCGTGTGTCTACTCGTCAGCTTCGTTCGTTCTCAAGAGACGGTGCGTATCAACGGATTGATAGACGTGGAGCCCTCATACCCCCCGTTTTCTTTCTCTGAGGAAGGGAGAGACTGGACGGGTCTCTGCACCACAGGTCGCTATCAGAGTCCTATCGACATCTCTGACGACTACTCCAACCTGCAAATCGTCACTGCGGCGAACAGCACCTTCCGAGAACTGCAGGTTTCAACCCCACCCATACCTCGCTCGAACCTTTCCCTTCAAATGGTGCAGGGCTTGTTGGTCTACTGGCTCTTTAGTACGACCATAGAGCAGGAAATATTGGGCGCGGTGATCAGACAGACGATGCTGGAGTCACATGTAACTGTGCCTGCAGAGCACACCTATAACGGCCTGCGGTACCCTTTGGAATTGCACGTGGTTTACGCATTGAGCCATCCAGATGGCAATATTGTGGCCGGCATGAACTTATTTATACTGTACAAAGAAGGAAGAGCTGATCCTTTTCTGGCGGACCTAATCAACCCCAACCGGACCACTATTGACCTAACTTCAGTGTTCCCTGCAAGCGGAGTCGTGGACGACTACTTCTACTATATAGGGTCAGTGGACGTCCCTTGGCCGGAGTGTTGGGAGCCCATAGCCTGGTACATGCCCAACTACATCCTCGAAGCCTCTCCAGAGCAAATCCAGTACTTCTCAGACCCTGTTATCAAAGACCTCAGCTTTGACAACGGCAAAGGCGTGATAAGAGCCCTGCAGCCTCTCAATGACCGCGCAGTCTACCACTACATCACACCCAGGGACTCCTCCTTCCTTAGCTAATAGTGCATAATGAACAGTGAGACAAAGAGACATGTGTCTTGTGACAGTCTGCCGAATTTCAAGTCTGAGAGGTCGTTTGGACAGCCCAGCAGTCGCAGAGACTTGCTCGGAACGCTCAAGTCCTCATTGGCTGAGTGCACTTCGCGAAACGCTCAAAAGGAAAGGAAAGTCAGCTACCTGAAAACCTTGCTTCACGACTTAAAAGCGGAAAACGCAGCCAGAAAAGTGCCTCTAACCAGCGAATACACCAAACAACTGGCCACTATCGCTGCTAAAACCGAGGACTGCCAAGAAGAAGCAAACAAGCTCGAATACGCCCACCTGAAAGCCCAGCAGTCCCTAGTAAGCCCCACTCAGTCTGTTGCCAAGCACCGACTGCGGGAAGTCGAATTGCTTTCGCAGCGACAGAACCAGCACTACCCTGCAGTCCTCGAAGCCGCAGCAGCAGCCAGGCAGCTCTCAGATCAAGCCTCGTTCCGGCTTTCTGTCAGTCTGCAAGAAGCGGAAGCTGCGAGCAAGGAGCAGGCAAACTCCCTCAGCGCTCAGAGACAGACGCAGAAAGCGACGGAGTGGCAGACCTATCAAAACGCACACAGAATGTACCTGCTCCAAAAGCACGAAGAAGAGACACTTCAGACTCGAAGGAAACTGGGGAATTGGCTAGAGCTGCAGGAATTCGAACGGAAGCAGTGGAAGGCTGAGAAGCAGCAGTCTGAAGGCAGGTTGGAAGACTACGAGCGAGGCTTGGGCAGAATAGGCAGACTGGAGAAAGGCGTAGAGGTCAGTCCTGATGGGTTGCGACTGGCTGCGAGTCGATTGAAAGGCTGTGCAAAGGCTGAGTCGGCTCTGCAGCTGCAATATGAAGAATTGGCCAGCGTGTTGGCTCACCGGCGCAAAACCTGTGCGGAGGTGCATATGGCTCTATACACTCTAAAACAGGCCAATCCTCCACAGTCTACTCCCTCCTGCAGCACTCAAGGCAGGGAACTAGCCCAGCACAGCAAAGTACAAGCGTCTGAAGCTGCCCTCAGCTTCCACCTAGATGAAAGTGCACTCAAGCTATATGGACAAATCCTTGCTTTCGCTGAGCGAGTCTTAGCGCTGGTCAAATCTCGAAGACCAGCAGATGCTCGCATGCAAACAGTGCATCTGGAGCAGGTGTTGAACTTTGTGCTGAAAGTGCCAAACAAGGAATTAGCGGAAGTTAAGCGTCTCCGAAGGCGTTCTTCCTACCGTTCCTCGCTGGAATGTGAAGATGATTCGGCGATTCACTCCTTCGCGAACTTGGCCAGTCATTGTCAGTCCATCTTCCCATGCGACCATCCCTACTGTGACTTCGCCATCCATACTATGTCCACTGTAACCCTCACTCAGGACCCTATTCTTCGCTTCTCTTTGCAGCTAAACCAAAGGCCTTTCTTCACTTTCGAACCCACCGATCCTAGAGATTTCCTTAGATGTGCATTTTCACGCAGTCATGCTCAATTTCGCGCAGTAGTGCTGCAGATCTGCGAGGCGCTGACAAGGCTGGTCACTGCACTTCACTTCGGTGACCTTGCGAGGGCGCCTAACTCGCCTGAAAATGCAGTCTGGTACAAGCGGAACTTGAAACAGCGAACCAGTACAGAGAAGTCTTCGTTCGCTTTAGCGACCTGCTCTGAGCCTGTGATTGGGGAGGTACAGGGAGTGGGAGTCTTTGTGACACAGAAGGAGGGGGAAAAGGTGTTAGAAGCCCAGCAGGAGAATATAGAACTCGAAGAAGTGCAGTTTTACAAGGCTCAGCGAGTTCAAGCTCACATGTTCTCTGCAGCAGCCGGCCCTAACACATGTACCAAAACCAAGGAAAAGAGACCTTTCAGCCAAGAAACCCACTTCCAAGGCTACCTCCGACACCTCAACGCAGTGGGCAAAAGCCTGCGAACTCTCCGGGTTAAGAAGCGTCTCACCACAGGCAAGTCTCTGGGCGACTCCAGCGTTTCACTCCATCACCTCGGGTCTCCTTCTCACCACCCCACGAAAAGCGCCTCTGTAAGCTTCTCAGGCTCCACTACAGCCTCTCGCGGCCAGCCTCGCGCATAGTAAATATGTTGCTCAGTCGGCGAGCACTGAATCTCCTGCGCAGTGTGCGCCTGATGAGTAGCGTGCACTCGACTTCCAGCCACACTGAGGGACATGCGGCAGAGGCAGGCCATCATGAGGCTGGACATCACTCGCATGAGGAACACCATGGGGAGCATCACCATGGACATGAGCCGGAAGACCCGGATTTCTTCTATAACAAGTACGGACCTTTCCAGTACACTTTAGGCAGTCACTACACTTTCTTGAACCAGTGTCGGCCGGAAGACCGCCACAATGTAGACGCGGAGGACCCGTACAGGAATGAGGTGCAGGGCTACATGTTCACTGAGGATGTAAGCAGCTATGCAGCCTGGGGATGCACGCAAAGACCCTATCCGCGGCCTGGGCGAAGGCCTCGTAGTCTTCGCCTTGATGCTAATGATCGTCGCCGCCTTCCCCCGCCGGCACTTCATGGAGACGGACTACGCTGAAAAGAAGGTAGCAGACGCACTGATTACTGCTCAGTTCCTCGAGCGCTATCTACAAGAGCATAAGTCTCAAGCCTAGCTCACTCCAGTCTTTGCAGTGGGCCGCGGTCCATGCACAGCACTCGTGACTGTCGCGAGATCTCCAGCGCCAGTGGGGAGTTTAGGTCACTTTGAAGGGAGCTGCAGCTTTCGTTCGCTGAGTCTTCTCTCTTTGGAGGGGTTTCGGAGCTGTGTTTTTTGAAGACATATGGGTCTCTGAGCGAGCCTAAAGAGCCGGAAAGAATGTAGCTTTGGTTGGAGGACTCAGGCGCAGACTCGATGACTCGGGTGATGACGTCCATCACAGAGGCGTGGGAGTGGAGCATGCTCATGGTCACCGGGGATTTGTCTAGCAGTCCCTCTCCACTGCCATCGAACACTTCACTCATTTGCGTCCTCGCCTTTTCCTGCGCCTTTGCGAGTTTTCTCGCCAGGATTTCCCGGTCCATTGCTAGTTGCACTTCCAACTTGCACGTGACTTCCTGTTGAGACCGACATCGTCCAAGCAGCGTCAGCAAAAGCTCCAAATCTTTCCGACAGCGATCGGCATACCGTCCCTGGGCAGAGCGGTTATACAGCTTGAGCACTTTCGCTTTGGAGGAGTGGCTCTTTACTAGTTCTCGCTTGAGGCCGGAACAGATGGTGAAGGACTTGAAAACGTTGCAGTAGCTGAAGAGTGCAAAGTCAGACTTGCAAAAGTGCATCAGGGACTTTTCGCTGGCTTCAATGTGGCTGAAAGGGACATTTTCACCAGTAGTCCCCTGCATAAACAGCGTTCGGAAGTAGTTTTTCGCCTGCTCCAGCAGCTTCCCTATGCTTTCCTCGAACTCCTCTTTCTTCAGCGCAGACTCCTTCCAGTCTAGCAGCCTCTTCACACTAGTCAAATACCACTGATACGCTTCTTCCATCTTCTCCTCCACCAGCATCTCCACCGTCTCTTCCTGCAGCTCCACTGTAGGCTGTCTCATCTGCAGAATGGAATCAGTGATACGAGCGAAGGAGGAGGAGTTGCGGACTGACGGAACTCTTCCGTTCGAGCAACAGCTTCCCATTATAGGGCTGTATGGAACTGGTTAGGAAGACTGGAAGTGTTACGCCGGGGACCAAGGCCAGCACATTGCCTGCACTGCCTGGAACGACCTCGAGAGCGGGACATAGGAAGTGTGTGTCTAGTCTGGACTTCAGTCCTGAGAAGCGATTTGGACTAGCGGCCAAAAGGTCGAACTGGTTGAGAAGTGCTGAAAACCTGATTTCGACCTGTAAAGCCTCTTCGACTCCAAGTCCGCCCTGTACTCTGCAGAGAGTTGAGGCTGATATCAGGTCCACTTTAGCTGCTATTCGAGCTGTGGGGCAAAAGGAAGTTTGGCGATTTTCACACAGTAGAAAGAAGTTCCTGGAGGAGGATACGCCCTTTTCGCGCCTCGCGGTAGCCAGAATGATGGAGCTAAACCGCAGACAGCTGAAGAGAGCCCGCTTCGACCTCACCTAAACTACGCTTTTGTAGTCTCTATGTATGGCCTTGAGATATCCATTTCACATCCCGAACAAGTCAATTTCTTGCTAAAAAGTGCAAATACATAACTCGATCAGCCACATATAACTACTGCACTATAGGGAAATCGGTCATAGTGAAGTCGAGCTATTGGTTAGATGCTACACATAGGAACAGTCTTATGTGTGATAAAGCGGGTCCACAATCCCCTTTGCCAGGCTTATTTCCCAAGAAACTAATCTAGACATCTCACTTTTTGATCTTTATTTTGCTTGTTAAGCCTGGTGATCGCATAGAATATCCACCATCATTTCCCTGCATTCCCATAACTCCCTTTAACTTACCCACTTTTCGGCAGTCCCAACTATTTACACAGCAGAGCGTCATCCTATAATGGAGGGCTACGAACTGCCAACGCAACCCTATTCCCGCAATGCGTCCCTCTCTTTAGCCTGCTACAAAGGGCAGTCCCGAGCCTCCCTCCAGCCTGTGTTCGTCAAGTCCTACTCCTTGATTTCTCTCGCACTCACCAACCGATTTCTCAACGAGGCGGTGGCTATGGCCTCTATCGAACACCCACATAATGCGAGACTGCATGAGGTCAAATTGACGGAAGTGGGGCCGAGTTGTACCTTGCACCTGATCCTGGAGCGGATGGAAAAGTCGCTGAAAGAGGATATTCAAGCGCGGGTGAAGGCGAATGAGACTTTTAAGGAAGCGGAACTCCTCACTTTCCTTTGCCAGGTAGGGAGTGGACTTACCCGCGCCAAGAAGAAAAGCCTCCACCACCGCAACCTCAAGCCTTCCAACATCCTAATCGACACAGACTGCACCTACAAGGTCACAGACTACCAACCACACTGTCCCTCGCCTTCAAACCTCTACAGTAGTCCACAACTCCGAGACGTGTACTGCCGCCAGCGGGCTGAGTACGATATCGCTGCAGCGGATGTATACGCCTTGGGACTCGTTACCCTGCATATGGCTGAGTTAGTGCCGCCACATCGCCTCCACACTTTCAACGACTTACAAGCGAAAACCGACCTGGAAATCGGAAGCTTGAACTACTCCACCCACTTCCAGCAGGTGCTCGCAGGCCTTTTGCGTGTAGAGGAAGCCCAAAGGTTCTCAGTGGAGCGAGTCGTGGAAGCTGCGACGCTAGCTCTGGGGTACGAGTCAGAAGAAGAGCTTTGCGAGGACGAGTAGACTAGAAATGGAAGAGACCTTCCCAGTGCAGCAGTACCTGACTCGGTACATCCGGCAGCCCAGTGGAGGTCTGGTGCTGCTGGACAAGGACCTGCTGGCGAAGCAGCGGAAGTCGCTGGGACACATGGTGAAGGCAGTGGCGAAGTACATAAGGGAACGCAGGAGTCTGGTGACGCTTTCCTTGCCTATGTATGTGTTTGAGCCGAAGTCACTACTGCACAGGGTCTGCTATATGCTGGGATATGCGCCTGTTTTCCTAGAGCGTGCAGCGACTGAGGAGCCGATAGAGCGGTTTAAGCTGGTGGTTGCGTTTGCAGTTTCACTGCTGCACCTCTGTACAGAGCAGCGCAAGCCCTTTAACCCAATACTGGGCGAAACGCTGCAAGGGATGCTAGGCAGTGCAGAGGTCTACGCAGAGCAAACGAGCCACCACCCGCCTATTTCCAACTTCCTGCTCTACGGCACTGACTACCAAGTCACCGGCTACCACGAGTTCTGGGCGCGCGCAAGACCCAACTCCATCAAAGCAAGACAGCGCGGACTGCTCCGAGTGGACTTCAACTCCGAAGCTGTATTCGTGTCCCTGCCCTACGCGAGCATCAAGGGAGTGCTGCTGGGGAAGCGAGTGTTCAACTGGAAGGGAGTGATGACTGTGTGCGACCCTCGACATCGGCTGTTCGCACAGATGGTGTTTAATGCGAAAAAGGGAAATATACTGTCGAGAGTGATGGGACAGGGTAAAGTTGCATCGGACTATTTCGAAGGGATGGTGTTGAGGGTGAATAGTGGCCATTCTGCACTCAATTCAGCCGGACTTACAGCTATTCTTGAGAAATGTGAGTGTGCGGTGGGAGTGGAGAAGGGGGATGAGGCTTTGGAGAGAATAGCAGGGCACTGGCCGCTGCACTTGGATATAGGCGGCAAACGATATTGGAGTGTGGAGCACTACCGTCCTGCTTCTCTGCGGCCTGTCCCTGCCCTTCTGCCCTCTGATAGTCGTCTGAGGCCGGATTTATTGGCTTTGGAGGAGAATGACGAGCCCCGAGCACAGGCTGCCAAGGAGTCACTTGAAGAACTGCAGCGGCGAGATGTGAAGATGCGAAGTCACGTGGCTGTTTGAATAGAGAAATTAGCTATATAGTAGGCAGAACACACTGCTGAAAGCGCTCCAATTGCCCTCAGGTACTGTAGGTCGGAACAGCTAGTGTCTGCCCAGTGAGTACGCTTTACCCAGTCTCATGAGTTCGTAAGCAGCTGTGAGATGGTTCAGCTCTCCAGCCTGCAGACAGGCGAGAAGGTGGCTCGTGGACAGACCTGCGTCTCCAATGGCCTCCACAGCTTGCATATCCACACTCTCTACTGTCTGTGGAAGCGCTTCCAGACTCAGCCAGGAGTGGGCGAGCACTGCATCTATAGCCAATCTGTGCTTGGGAATAGGCTGTAGCAGGCCAGATACGAGTGATTTCGCCTCTGCTGAGACTTGTGCAGGCAAGTCAAAGCTCCCCTTCAGGACAGCCTTAGCGAGTTCAGTGACAGTGCAGGCCTGGAAGGGCAGTTGGCCTGTGAGCAGCGCACACAGCACTACTCCCAGACTCCACAAGTCTGCAGCGAACCCGTCATAGCCCAGGCCTACCAGTGTCTCAGGAGCACTGTAGGCCAGTGGACTGCTGTGCTCTGTCAACTTCTCGCCTGCGTCTATTGGTAGAGACCTGCCAAAACTGCTTATTTTCGCACTGTCGTGGGATTCCGTTAGGAGAATTGTGGACAGTTGCAGGTCTCTATGCGCAATTCCTTGTGCGTGGCAGGCCTGCAGTCCTACAGCCACACCTACAAACAACTCTCTGGCCTTCGTCTCCTCCAGTCCTTGCCTTCCCTGCAGGTACTCAAGCAGACTGCCTCCTCGACAGTGCTCGAATACCAAGTTCAAATGCTGAGCGGACTCGAAGACTTCCAGTAGTCGGACTACTTGGGGGTGGCTGCAGCGAGTCTGGTTGGACACTTCTCGGAGTGTCCGCACTCTTTGCACCTTTGAACTTACCTTGGGAGTACACTTTATCACCACTGGGAGACCTGTCAGTCGCTGCAAGGAGAGAGTCACTCGCACAGTGCTGTCCGGAGAGCCGAGAACTTGCATTGTTTTGTAAGACTGGCTGGTGGTTTTAGGGTATCTGTGCAGGACTCTGTAGTGGTCTTTCATGCTGACTAGAAGTCTGTAGCCGAGCAGAGAGTCGTCCTCTTGCGACTTCCTAGGCAAGTCAAGGACTAAGGAAACCTCCGGACGTGAGAATTCCCGTTTGTTTCGTATATGCACATACGAACTCGTCCCTCTGCCCCTCAGTTCAGACTTGTACCTGACCGCTGGGATGCGCTTGCGCAGTGCCTGTGGTAGTTCCGGGCCTGGAATGTGAATAGAAATGCAGAGAGACCTGTGGGGAGAGGCACTGCGAGAGTGGGTCGTAGACCTGCAGCACTGCACGTACAGGTCCGCCCTGGCTTCTTTGCTCCTTCTCCGGACCTTCACGCAGGGAATAGGGGTCAGTGGCCTGGGCGAAGCTTGGCAGGAACTGGGCAATTTGCCCCCTTTCATAGTCCTTATTGCCTAGTCAAACCTATTACTCTCTTCCTCCACCCCAAAGAAGGTGTCAAGTAGCTCCAATGCGAATCCTGAGTTTTCGTCCACATTCGCCTGCATGAGATTCTCAAGTGCCATGTAACATTCAGAGGCTACGAACTGCTCGGTTACCGGGTTGTTCGGACTGCCAGTCAGCTGAGACTGGAGCCAGCCAGCATCCAGCACTTTGTATATTATCACAAGCAAGTTCCGCACTAGTCTCGGGTCGTCTTGAAATCGGTCTTTTAGCAGAGGAAAGATGCCCAGGTCGAATAGATACAAAGATTGAGCGCGGGACCCGGCTGAAACTAGGTTGTGGTAGACCCAGGAAGTCTCCAGTCGCACGGCTTCTACAGGGTCTTGGAAGCCTATCAGTGCTTCTCGAGCTATGGAGTGACTGATGAAAAGCTGTCTCTGCTCAGCAGTACCCGCCGTAACATTGCTCAAAGTCCACTGCACTTCCTTCCGGACCGAGTATTCCCTGCACTGGACTAACGGCAACAAGACGTCTAGAAGTCCCAGTTCCATTATCATCTGTGTAAGAGAGTGGTCCCCTGCTACTACATTCCCCAGTATGCGGACAGCGGGCATATAGTAACTTGCCTCATTCGCCTGCAAAGTCTCAATAGCGAACTTTCCTAGGTCGTGGTGCATCACCCCCGCGCACAGCTTTTCACCAGTATCTGTCAAATAGGCGAGGATCCACAGCAGGTCTTTCCGCAGACTTACATCTTCTAGTGCACAGAAAGCCTGAATGTCTGGGAGAAGACCCAGTAATTGCTCTGCTGGCTCTGATTTGCCTGATAGCATGCAATACACTGCCCAGATTATCACTCGCAATAGGTCGATTCGTCCGTTTTCCCCGAGTTGCTCTCTGCCGATCTTCATAATCTTCCACAGTGCCCCAGCCTCTAGTACCATTTTCCTGTATTCCGGGCAGTCTCCGGCTATATTGCCCAAGCTCCAAACTGCATGCTCTCGCAGCAACGCATCCTCAGTCTCGAGCAAAGACACAAGGATTTGCAGTCCTCCGGAACTCAAGATTTCCGCTGTGCAGTCGTGTGAGCCACTGAGTAAGTTGCAGACTGCCCAGCTGGCTTCCCGCATTATATCCAAGGATCCGGACTGGATGAGGCGAAGCAAGGGAGAGGCGAGGCCAGCCTGAATGGCCAGGTCGACAGGCGGACTACTGCTGGCAGTGACAGCGATACGAATCACCGACACTGCTTTGAGGACTTGCTCAGGAGATTGACTGGGTTCGAGGAAGTCTCGCAACTTGCGGAGTTTCTCCAGATCTGAGTAGGCGGGGTTGAGCAAGTCTGGGAAAGTCTGCTGCAGGAGGTCACTCAGGTCGGGGAGCGCCTGGCCATTACTTGCTGCCAATCGACGGCGCTTGCATGTCTGTTCGAGCCTTTTTTGCTTGCGTAAGTCGACTGAGAACTGCTCTCTGCGGCGAGTTTGCTCTTCGAGGCCGCTGCCGGACATGAATGACCTTTGCCTTTCTTGCAGCCGAGCAGCACTCATCGAGTCCATATTGCAGATAATGGCTGGGCTGTTGGTTAGACTCGAGTATATCTCGTTTGCCCTGATGTGATAAGTACATCTTGCGGAGTGGAGTTTCAATCTATATATGTGATTTTGCCCTGGTGCAGCAACTATCATAGTGTAGTACATACATTACTTTACCTATATTCTTGCCACTTCTGAGAGTGTTTAGAAGGAACTTGCAGTGTACAATTTGATCATTGCTGTATATAAGATATCGGCGTTTTCATTATTTCGCTAGAATGTATTTATAGACTTTCTGACATAGTGTTTAGCGGTTTCAATTGCTAGTTATACGCTTGGATGGTAATTAACTATCGGTTGGTATGAAATTGGGGAGACGGCCTTATGCTAAAAGGCAATTTATGTAACCGAGGTAGTAAAGAAATCAGTACAAAGTCCCAGGCCTGCTGATCACACGCCCAATAATCCGACCAAAGCGCAAATTCCCTATTCCTATCCACCCCGACGCAGTGCAAGGCGGAAATGGTATTGGACAGGGAGTGCAGCGTACACCATTATAATGGAAGCGGGACAGGAAGTCATCACTCTGGATGCGGAGGACGGCGAGACTGTCTACGCTTCGAAGAAGCCCTGGGAGGACTTCGACATCCCCGAGGGAATTCTCAGCAACATCAGGCGACTTGGCTGGACGCAGCCCACTCTCATTCAGAGCGTCGCCCTCGGTCCAATTAAGCTGAACAAGCGCAACCTCGTGGCTCAGTCCAAGAACGGCACAGGGAAAACAGGCGCCTTCGTGATCGGCTCCCTCACAGGCGCTATGCCCGACTTCGAAGCCCTGCAGATCATCTGCCTTTCCAACACGAGAGAACTGAACCGGCAGAACTTCGCCGTCTTCCAAGAACTCACCCGAGAAACTCCCTTCAGAGTGGGCATTGTCGAGGCTGGTGTTCACGAATTACCGCACTGTCATGCGCTTTGCGCAACTATCGGAGCTCTTCAGAACACCATCAAGATCAGGGTGAAGACTGAGGAAGCGAAGCAAACGCGCAGACGAGTGCTGCAGGAAGTGAAGGTCTTTATAGTGGACGAAGCTGATACGATGTTCGAAGGCACAGAGACATTAGAAGTGGTCAAGGCACTGATGAGGGAGTTGCCGCCTGCTTGTCAGAAGTTGCTGTTCTCAGCCACTTACACTGACAATGTGCGTGAGTTCATTGGGGACTGCATAACCAACGCCATCACTATCAAGGTGGAGCGTGTGGAAGACCTGAACCTGGAAAACGTCAAGCAGTTCGTGCTGCAGTGTGAGCGCTCTGAGAAATTCGCAACTGTGCTGGAAATCATCCGACAAGTGATAATGAAGACTTGCATTATCTTCGTCAACACCAAGGACTTCGCAATCAACCTCCAGCGTTTCCTAAAAGAAAGGGAACACACTGTGGAAGTCTTTGCAGGTGGCTTGAAGACGAACGAAGAGCGAGATGCTATCCTTGAGAAGCTGAAAAAAGGCGAAGTGAAGATACTGATATCCACCAATGTGCTAAGCAGAGGCGTTGACATCCGAATGGTGAACCTCGTCATCAACCTCGACATCCCTTTCAAGTTTGAAACAGGCGAGCCAGACCATGTGACCTATTTGCATCGGATAGGCCGCACTGGCAGGTATGGCAGGAAGGGAATCGCTGTCAATGTCATATCTGACACTAAGAGTCAGCAAGGACTTATGACTATTCAGCGCGTGTATGGGTCGGAAATCAAGGGGATATCGGTGGAGGAACTGGCGAAGGAAGTGGCGGGCATTGATGATGATTACGCGCAGTAGGTAACTAGCTTAGGGCATCTCACTATCGCTTTCCCAGGGAGAACACAACGAATACACATATAGTTGGGAATGTAAGCGCTTGTAGACCATTTGGTGTAAAAGAGTCCTAATGTATGCTAAACCGCATACAGTTAGAGAAGAAAGACTATATTAGAAGTCGCGAAAAGTGGTCGGGTCAGTGGGTCTGCGTTCATCCAGCACTCCCTCAGCCTCTTTATACTTGTCGAAGTGAGAAGTGTCCACAGCGTTCCTGACCGTAGGGACATGCCTCGGCAGCAGGCGTCGCTTGGCTACTGCTTCCCAGGCAACATCCGCGAAATACGCACTGCCTCGGATTTCGTTTTCAGTGGCTCTTCTATCAGGGTCCTTGCAGAGCATAGAGGAGATTAGAGCCCGCTCCTGGAAGTCTATGCAGGCAGGGAACTCCACTTTCTGGTTGAGTATGCTTTGGTAGAGAAGGTAGGGAGTACTGCCTTGGAAAGGCGCACTTCCAGTGAGCATCTCACACAGCAGTACGCCCAGTGCCCACCAGTCGCAGGGGAAGTCATGCCCAGTGTTAAGGATTACTTCGGGTGCGAGGTACTCAGGAGTGCCGCATAGGGTGTAAGTCTTTTCCCCGCATTTCAGCACTTTTGCGAAGCCGAAGTCTGCGAGTTTAATATGTCCTTTGGTGGTTATCAGAATGTTCTCTGGCTTGAGGTCTCGGTAGACTATTGACTGGGAGTGGAGATAGCTCAGGGCGCAGACGACTTCAGCGGAGTAGACACGTGCATCGTAGCTGTCGATGTATCCTTTCTGTGCTAGCAAGTGATACAGCTCTCCTCCCTGCACATACTCCAGCACTAGGTGTAGGTAATAGGCGTCCTGGAAAGTCCCTCTGAGTGTCAGTAAGAAGGGCGAGGCTAACTGCGCAAGTATGGTCTTTTCTGCTAAGACGTGAGTGACTTGCTTTCGTTTAAAGATGTGGCTTTTGCTCATAGACTTCAGCACCACTACTTCTTTCGTTGAGCGGGTGATAGCCAGTCGAACTCGTGCGAAAGAGCCGACTCCGATGGTCCGCAGAATGGTGAAGTCGGCCAGACTTTGACTGGCCCCGGAATGCTTCAACTGTTTTGATTCTTTAGTTTCAGCGAGTGTATTTCTGAAGGTGGACCTGCGTAGGGCTGGCAGCTGATTAAAACTGGGTGTCCTGATGAGCGGCAGACGAGGAGTCGAAGACGCAATCATCGTCACGTCTTTCTGCGATTTGCTGTGGAAAATGCTGGCCTTCATTATAATCCACCCACATACCCGTAGACTCTAGAAAGCATAATGGCATCTTGAAGTCTCGAGGGACGCTTAGTCCGCTAAATTACTAAATCGCTTCTTTAGCTTCCTAAACTGCGTATCTGCTTTTTCACTGATATACCTCTCAAGGTTAGTAGAGCGTGAAAGACTGAAGTCGTGTATTCAAGTGGAAAAGCTCGGTGTGAACTTCCAGTTGACATAGCGAAGGTCCTTGCTAGGCTGCAAGCTGGGCTGCCTGCTATTTCGATGGTCACGCCATTGAGTAATGGTGTATAAGGGAATTTGGCAGTGATGGGTTTCCTAGAGTCCCTCCCTTGCCTAGGCTACGTTTATTTCAGGTAGAAGTGGTTAAAGTCTTTTATTAGAGTTCTTTCTGCCTGGTCAATAGTGCATGGAGTCCATGTCTCAGACTACTGAGCAGAGGTCGCTGCTGAAGCATCCAGCTCACTTGCATGTGACCTATCTGCCCTGGGGCGAGCTCCCTCCTGCGGAACTCAAGGCACTTCGTGGCCGAAGGCTCAGTCCAAATGGAGACAATCGCGGGATGCGGTGGGGCCTGATGCCAATCTCTCTCTCAGGAAGAGTCGGAAGTCCTGCCAGTCAGTCCAAAGCCACTTGGACCTCACCCTCTTCCCTGAAGAGCGAGCCGCAGTCCCCCAGACAGCTGCAAGTGCCCTTCGAGTTCCAAAAAACCACACATCCCAACTACTCAGGACCACGCAGTCCCCAGGCTTCTTCCCCTGCTCGGAACAGCACAGAGAACCTGCTCTTCCGCAAGAAACTGCAAGGCCACCGCTACGCTGTGGAAGTCAACTCTAGAGTCAGGATTAGGGGCGTCTACCGCAGCCAGCCCCGACTTCGCTCCTTGCTTTGTCGAATGTAGGTTAATTGTGCAGCTGTTCAGACCTTTGAGTGTACACAGTAGCTGTGGAAAGGAGTAGATGCAAATGCAGGGAAAGCATCTGTCAATACGCATATTAAGTGTAAATATAGGGATTCGCCTCATACTGTACGATGGCCGCTCCAAAAGCCGCTACTAAGAAGAAGCATAGTTCGAAAGAAACTCTGGACTGCCCCTTCTTCCCTCTACTCCAAGGCTCAATCGCCTGCTGGCATCGCCCCACTCCCAACCAACTCCATCTGTTCCGACATCAAACCCCTTGCACCTTCGTAGTCACCTGCCAAGGTCCCGGCGAAAGCCCCGAAGAGGTCAAAAAGGCCTGCGAAGTGGTCGGACTGAAGTGGCTGTGGGTGCGAATGACCGGAGCCAATGGCGCTCTGATGGGTTCTGCCACCTTCCAAAGGCCGGTGATAGCTGGTTTGGCCACAGTGAGGGAGGCTGTAGCTGCAGGGGAGCACGTGTTAGTGCATTGTGCAGCGGGGATACATCGCACCGGCTTCTTTACTTATGCATTGCTGCGAATCTGCGGCTTCGGGAGTGAGGAAGCAATGAAGAAATTGGATGAAATCAGGCATGTCACTGCGGCACAGGGCGGAGCACACCGCTTTGCTCTATCAGAAGACCTGGCTTCCAGGCTCCTTTCCACTGGCTTTACCATTGAGCCTAGGACACAGGTCCGCAGAATCACCATCCAAATGACTCCTTTCGAAGTTGCTCGTGTCAATATCGACGAAGAAACAGTGGACCTGCAAACGCCCATAGCTCAAGTGAATGAAGTGCTGGGAGAGACTTGGCTGCAGAAAGTGGAGTACTTCACTGGGTCTATTGGACAGCCCAAACTAGCCAGAGCTGCGGATAAGTATTTGTGCCATTTGGTATCTGGGCTGATTACTGAGCAGGCGGAAATACCTGATTCAGCAATTGTCTTCATCAAGGCGTTTTTACCCAAATTCGCGCACTTACTATTTCAGTAGACATAAGCTAGGGATTTGTCCTTGGAGGAATTCTCTTCTCCTGCACCTAAGTGCTACACTCGCTTTAACTCGTCTCCCACCTACAGGGAAAGGAGAAGCCAAAAAGCCCGCCATTCCCACTGTAGCAATAGCCAACCTTAGTAATGGACAGGAACTCCTTTCTATGTCCCCTCCACTGTCTCGACGCCTCCCACTTCTGTCTCTGTCAGTCCGGACTCACCTACGTCTGCTCCAGCTGTTTCTCCAAACATGAAGGTCACGACTTGCACCCTGTAGAGCAACTAGGCCTGCTGCAGCTGCTCAACCAGGACAGACCCGCCTTCCAAGCCCGCTTGGAAACGCACAAAGCCTGCTCAGAGTTTCTAGACCTGCTGAGTGCTAGAGAAGCAGTGGTGCAGAGTGAAGCGACTGATTTGCTGGACAGACTGGTGAAGAGGTGCACGGACTTGCTGGAGAGAAGACACAGAGGCTTGGAGACTGTGATAGAACAGCTGAGGGAGGAAACGGAGATGCTGCTCACTGCTGCGAAGTTGAGGTTGTCGCCGCTGGCGCAGACTATGCAGGAGAAGGGGAGTGCTTTGGGACAGAGAGAGGTGGAGGCGTTTCTGGCGTTTCCAGAGAGAAGTGCACTGCAAGGGTTGTTAAGCAAGGCGGAGGAGGGCTGTGTGGGGTCACAAAGAGTATGGCAGCGGGATTACGAAGATCAAATCCTCGAAGCCCTCTCCGGCTTCTTGAATGAGTCCTCAAGTACTGTAGATCAATCCTCAGTCCCTCTACCACAGACTTCAGTTCCATTACCCCCATCCTCAGTCCCTGTACCACAAGCCTATCTACCGCAGGCCTCAATGCCTGCTTTAACTCCACTCACAGCCTCTTTCTCTTTACTCGAAATCCAAGGACCTCTCCCCGACACCCTCTCTCCTGAGTGCAATGCCACTTTTCAGCGTTTAGGTCCCTATGTGTCCCAGGACGACGAGCACTCCTTGGTCAAGCGCGGGCCCATCAGTGTGGACGGCGGAGTGTACACCGGCCAATGGAACTTGCAGCAGCAAAGACACGGCCAAGGCAAGCAAACCTGGGCTGACGGACGTATCTACGAAGGGCAGTGGCGCTATGGGAAGTTATCAGGAAAGGGCAGACTGATAGGGACTAGAGGAGATGCATACATTGGAGACTTCGAGGAGGACAAGTACCACGGCTTTGGACTGCAGTACGATGTGGAGGGGGGGATGTATATCGGCGGCTGGAGTGCTGGGAAGAGACACGGAATCGGACATATCCGCGCAGGGCCAAAGTCTCCTATCGCAGGCGGGCTTTACTACGGAGACTTGCTCGAGGGAAGCATTCATGGCAGCGGAGTGCTGTTCTTCGGGGACGGGTCAATATACGCAGGCGGCTGGAAGGCTGGATACAAGCACGGCAAAGGACTCTACTCCCATCCTAAAGGCGCCCTGTACTGCGGCGAGTACCAAGATGGTATCTTCAACGGAGCAGGTCTGTACCTGTGGAGTGAAGGACATGAGTACCGGGGGGAGTGGAAGGTGGGGAAGCGTTGGGGTATGGGGCGCATGATCCAGCCAGGCCAGCAGTACTACGAAGGGCCGTGGGTGGAGGACAAGGAGAACGGCACAGGCCTGTGTCACTTCTGGGACGGCCACACTGAATCTATCCACTTCCGTAATGGAGTTCGCGTTTAGTTAGACCTAAAGCCCCAATCCCAGGACCTCTAAACCCATTTGTTGCTGAAATGGCCTTATAATGGCCCTGGTCAAAGCTCTCCGTCGCTGCATTTCCGTCTCCGCTCAAAAAGTACTCTCTACCCAGCTCAACTCCTCACTCACAGAGCTCGACCCTGAGATGGCCAGCATCATTGGCATGGAAGCAGACCGACAGAAGCGATCTATTGTCCTCATTGCCTCTGAAAACTTCACTTCCAGGGCTGTGCTGCAGGCTCTCGGCTCCGTCATGACCAATAAGTACTCGGAGGGCTACCCGAAGGCGAGGTACTACGGAGGGAACCAGTTCATTGACATGGCGGAGGAAATGTGCAAGGACAGGGCGCTCACTGCCTTTCGTCTGGCCTCTGATAAGTGGGGAGTGAACGTGCAGCCACTGAGCGGCTCTCCCTGCAACTTCTACGTGTACACCGCTCTTCTCGGCCCGCACGAGCGACTAATGGCCCTGGACTTACCTCACGGCGGACAGTAAGAACCACATAGTTTGTCCCACGGCTTCCAAACTGACACCCGCAAGGTGTCTGCGACTTCGATGTACTTCGAAAGTCTGCCCTACCGTGTGCATGAAGACACTGGGTTGATAAACTATGACCAGTTGGAAATCATGGCGCGGGCGTATCGGCCGAAGTTGATAGTGGGCGGAGGCAGTGCATACCCTCGGGAGTTCGACTATGTGCGTATGAGGAGCATTTGCAACAGTGTGGGCGCCTACTTCATGTACGACATGGCGCACACGTCCGGGATGGTGGCTGCAGGCTTCCTCAACAACCCATTCGACTATGCGGACATAGTGACCACCACTACGCACAAAAGTCTGCGAGGACCCAGAGGCGCTATGATTTTCTACCGTAAGGGAACCCGAACAGATAACAAAGGGAAAGAAGCGCCGTATGAACTGGCCACCAAGATTGACAATGCAGTGTTTCCGGGACACCAAGGCGGCCCTCACAACCACACCATTGCCGCACTCGCTGTGGCGCTCAAACAGGCGACTGGCGAGGAGTTCAGAACGTACCAGGAGCAGGTCCTTGTCAATGCGCAAGCTTTAGCCAAGGCACTGCTCGCCCGCGGCTTCAATCTAGTCACTGGTGGCACTGATAATCATCTGATGCTAGTGGACTTGAGGAACCAGGATATCGATGGAGCCAGACTTGAGAAAGTGCTGGAGCAGGCTAGCATCGCTGCCAACAAGAACACTATTCCCTCAGATAAAAGTGCATTCGTGCCTATGGGACTGCGTCTCGGCACTCCCGCCATGACGAGTCGTGGGTTCGAAGAGACGGACTTCGAGCGAGTGGCTGAGTTCCTGCTGCGCGGGACTGAAATCGCGAAGAAGATAAAGGCGGGCACGCAGGGCAAGAAGCTCAGCGACTTCGTAGAGCGACTCAACTCTCAAAAGTGGCCTGAAGTGGAAACCCTGAGGAAGGAAGTGGAGGCCTTTGCCACGAACTTCCCCACCATAGCATAAGGTTAGTTACTCAGCTTCCTGCCTAGGCGCTGTTGGAGTCGCTGGAAGTCGCTGTAGAGTAGGGACAGACTCTTCCTGCTGGCGGCCGTGGCTTCCACGGTGTCTTCCAACTTCGACAGAATTAAGTTCATCTTCTGGCCTCGGGCTGGCTTCCTGTTGCTGTGAGTCCAAGGCAGTGAGTGGCAGGAGGTGTGGGCAGCTCTGCTGGTCAGGTTGCCTGGTGGGGAGTGGCGGTAAGAGGTACTACCAGCCCTTGGAAGACGTGAATCGCTGGCTGAGGCTTGTTTGCTAAGTGGCTGCAGACGAGCCTGCCGAATGCGGACGTTTTGTGCCTCTTCCAGCCCCGACACCACAAGGAAGCTCTTGCGGTGGCGCTGGGACCAAAGGTCCGATACATGCATAGTCTCCCGTCGGACATGACTGTGAGGCAGGGCTGGGACTGGGTCCGGAGGTCGGGACTGGAAGGCGTTTAGACGGAAGCCAAAGTCTTGAAGTACCTGGATGCCTTGCTGGAGATTGGGAAGAGGCAGGGGCGGAGCACTGGGCTCTCCTGCCACACCAATGAGACTTCTTCTTTTCATATTGGATAGGGGAAACGGGGCTGTCAGAATGCAGGGCTGTAACGGCACGATTCGCCCAATCAAGTTTAATGTCTAGTACTAAGCTAGTTCTCCAACTTCCCCTACTCTTCCTTCTATTCCCAACTCTAAAGACCACCCAGCATCTAATCGTTAGAAAAGCGTACACACATCCTGATTACTACTGGGGCGCCTTCGCCTTCAAAGCCTCGTTATCCCGCTCCGTGCGAGTGACCCTGCCTTTGAGCTCCTCCAAGTCCTGCTGCAGACGCAGCAAAGGCGTGAGCGCGGAAATGTGCTGCAGCTGGAGCGTGAGTTGTCTGCACTCCTCATTCTTTTCCTCGAGTTGCTGCTGCAAGGTGCGGTACTTGTTGGTCCACTGAGTCTATGTAGTGTTCACCTCCTCCCGAGCGAAGGACTGTTGCAGGTCTTCGTACTTCTTTTTGTAGGAGTCGGGAGTAGGGCCTTTGCGGGAAAGGAGCGCGGCGTACATTTCCTCGAGTTTCCGGTTCTTTTCGTGGGCGGCTTTCAGCTCCTCAGCGACCCGCCTGGAAGAGCTTCGAGAGATGCTATCGGAAGGGGAGGCGGGACGGTCGCTTTGCTGGGGACTGGCTGACCTCGACCCAGTCTGCACTCCTTCAGTCTCCACTCTTCGATACACTTCTCCTAGGTCTGACTTGCGCACCTGCTCCTCCTCCCTCCTGCCTGTTTCCAACGCCCGTCTGACCACCTTCTCTATGAACTTTTGCTTGGAACTATCGGACTCCAGCAAGCGGGAAGGGCGGGTTTCTCTCGGAGACCGCGGCTGTCTCCGCCCTGACTTCTGCAGCTGTTCAAAGGTGTCATTGACCAAAGCCATAAGTTCGTTGCGCGGCTCTTTTCCTCTTCCAAAGGTCGGCAGCTCCTCTTCACTGCGCAGGGACTCTTGCCACAAGCGGTCTGGGGGCGGCACTCGACCCCACACTTTTTTGCTTCGAAGTGAGGGAGAGGCAGAGCCTCGGGGCGGGGGCGTCACACTCCGTTTCGGTGCTTCCATTTAACTTGAAGCGAGGCGACAATATGGAAGTCGAGTCAGCCGCTCGCAAGTCCTATCAGGCTCGGGCCCTCTTCCGCAAGAGTGCGACACTGCAGCTACGCCAGAAAGGCACGAATTGCTGTCAAATCCTCACTCCCATCCTCTGCCTCGCCCTTGTGGCTATTATGAAGGCTCTCGCGGAGTCCCAGCTGTCTGATAAGGACCAACAGGCTTCGGAGTTAGCGAGTTTCCCCAGGATCCTGAACCCGCCACTAGTGCCCAATTTCATCCTGATGAATCTCATACCTGGACTCAAGATAGACAGCTGTGAGCAATGGTACTACTTCGACATTGACCCAGAGGCAGAGCCCGGCACAGAGCAGTACGTGGGCTACCTCACAGGCGAGCGGGAAGTGCCAGACAACACCACTCGGTCAGGACTGCTAGGCAGCATTCCCAACTTCATGTGTCGAAGCAACATGAAGAACAACCCCTACTTCGCCAGGCCTCCCAGCAAGGTTAATGAAGACCTGTACAGCACTCTAGACCTGCTCAATTCCCAGCCTATGAGGACCAGTCACGAGTCCATATATGCCCCGCTGCTGCCTGACGGCGCTGTGACCTTCTATGCAGCTTCCAACACGACTCTGCGGTACAAAGTGCAAATCAACGACCAACGCTTTGCGGCGTACCACCGGAACAACGGCATTACGAAGCTAGGCTTCGGTGGGGACTCGCACATGCTTATCATCACAGACGGCATGCTAACACTCATTGATATGATCCACCAAGCCTTTTTCCGCTCTCTCTTCAACGACACTGCAGTCTTTACGCTGCTGCAGTACATGCCTATTAAGTTCAACGAGGCGCAAGAAGTGCAGCGACTGCTGAACATCATGGGCGCAAGTTTGTACCCAATATCCCTTTCCTTGCTGATGCCAGTGTTCATGTACGCCGTCGTGCTGGAGAAGGAAGAGCGTCTGCAGGAACTAATGAAGATGAATGGTATGCGCATGAGGACCTACTGGCTGGTGAACTTCGGCTTCGACTACCTGATTTACACACTGACTGTGGGAGTGTTTATGCTGTTTGGGTATGTAGTCGTGGCTTTGCAGTTCTTCACTCAGACGAATCCGGTGATTATGTGGCTGTTGCTCCTAGGCTGGGGGATCTCACAGATCGCACTCGCGTTCTTCTTCCAAGTCTTCATTTCCAAGGCTCGCACCGCTACAGTGTGGGGCTACCTGCTTTCCATCTTCATAGTGCTTTGGGGCATCACACTGAGCATAGCAGTGTACCCCATTCCTGAGCGCTTTCCCTGGTACGTGCTGATGTACCCTCACTTCGCTATGGCCAGGGCTATCTACATCCTCAGTGTCAACTGTGGCTATTACCACTGTGTGGAGACTTTCGCTGATATGGATGCGGAAACCGGCTGGTGCATTTTCGTCCTATTTGTCAGTGGCCTGGCCATACTGGCTATTGCTATGTATCTCAATGAAATCTACCCACAGGAGTATGGCGTCCCTCGCCACCCTCTCTTCTGCCTGCGCAGGAAAAGACCAGTTGCAGAAATGGACGACAGTCCGGTTGAAGCCAGCTCCAGTGGTGTGCAAGTGGACCTGAGTGACGAGGATGATGCAGTTAGAGAGGAGAGACACAAGGCTCATCACTTGGGAGACGCAGTGGCCAACCACCCCTTAGTGGTCAGAGACTTGAGGAAAGTCTACCCGGCAAAGGGTGGCCGTCCTGCCAAGTTAGCAGTGGCGAGTATGAGTTTGGTAGTCGGAGACGGGGAAATGTTGGGACTACTAGGGCCTAACGGCGCAGGGAAAACTTCTCTTCTGAATATGCTGACTGGCTTGTATAGGCCGGACGGAGGGAACGCCTGGGTCTCAGGCAGTGATATCCTGACCAGTTTGGACCAGGTGCACTTGAGGATGGGAGTCTGTCCTCAGTTCGACATCCTGTGGCCGGAACTCACAGTCGAGGAACACCTGCTCTTCTATGCGCGCTTGAAGGGAGTCGGGCCGAAGAACGAAAAGGTAAGGGTTGAAGCTGCAATGAAAGAAGTCTACTTGACACGTTTCCGCACCTTCAGGTCGACTCAGCTCTCAGGCGGCATGCGTCGGCGTCTGTCTGTAGCCATAGCGCTAGTGGGCGACCCTCGAATCATCTTCCTGGACGAGCCGACTACAGGTCTGGACCCAGAAAACCGCCGGCAGCTGTGGGACATCCTGGCCCAGTGTCGCCAAGGCCGCGCTATGGTGCTCACCACTCACAGCATGGAGGAAGCAGATGTCCTCTGCTCCCGCATTGCTATTGTCAATAACGGTGTCCTGCGCTGTATCGGTCCCCAGGTCACTCTCAAGTCTACCTACGGAGGCGGGTACCACCTCTTTATCAACTGTGTGCGGAGACATAGAGATGACAGTGATGGAGATGTGGTGGGCAGAGTGAAGGACTTTGTGAGCACTGTGCTGCCACATGCTTCTTTACTCTCAGAATTCAATGGAAACCTCGTTTACCAGGTGCCGCAGGCCAGCTGCAAGGTCTCCTTCATCTTTCGCACCTTTGAGGAACGCAAGGCGGAGGTGGGGATCAGTGACTGGGGCATTTCGCAGTCTTCCCTAGAGGACGTGTTTCTCAAGGTCATCGGGTACGACCTCTAGTTAGTAACCTTCGCAACGGATTAAAGTGTTGGACTGCAACTACTTTAAAGGTAGTGCATCCTAGAATCCGAAGGAAGCTCAGTTATGACTATCAACTAAGAAAGGTGGAGTCTCTGGGGGTGATGTAGTGGTAGACAGGCCGGTCATTGAGAGGCTGCAGGGACCTAATAATGCCATTGCCATTGGAAAAACTGAGGTCGTTGATGTAGAGGTCGTTGAAGTACTGGATTTGCTCGGGAGAGGCTTCCAAGATGTAGTTCGGCAGGACCCAGGAAAAGGGTCCCCAGCAGTCAGGCCAGGGCAGGTTGACAGAGCCAGTGTAGTAGTAGTAGTCGTCCACTACTCCCCCTGGAGGAAATAACGGCGATATGTCGATAGTAGTGTGATTGGGATTGAGGAGGTCGTCCAGGAAAGGCTCAGTCCTTCCTTCCTGGAATAGCAGTATGAAGTTGAAGGCTGGCACAATCCGGTCATCAGGGTGGCTTAGACCGTACGCTATATGCAGCTCCAAGGGGTATCTGAGGCCGTTGAGGGTGTGTTCAGCTGGCACCATGTAGTGCGCTTCTAGCATAAACTGTGTCTGTGTTTGACCCAATACTTCTTGCCGAAAAGTGGTGCTGGCCAGCCAATAAATTAGTATCCCCTCCGCATTCTGCACAAACAGGTCTGATTGAGGCATGGGCGGCGTATCAAATTGGAACTCTCTCAAGGTACTGTTCTCCGCTGTGACAATTTGAAGGTTGGAATAGACATCCGAGATATCGATCGGAGTTTGAAAGCGGTAGTTGGCGCAGAGCTGACCAGGCCAGTCGCGTCCTTCTTCGGTAAAGTCGAAAGGGGGTAAGGTGGGCTCTGTGTCTATCAAATTGTTCTTGTTGACAGTCATTTGGGAGTGCACCAAACATACCAGCAGAGACACAACCAAACAGTGTTGCATTTTATTAACGGCTACATTAACCCAGCCTCGGGGTTAGTCCCTGGAAACTACCTTCACCTGGCTCCTCACTTCACTAAGGCTCTAGCTTCTCTCCGTGCACTTCTATCTGGTTGCAGTGCGTGTTGTTTACTTTCTTAGCTGAGTTGGAAGTACTGTTTGGAACCTCAAGGCTAAACTGGATGTATATGGAAGTGGGCTGAAAGTTCTTGTGTACTCGAGCGGCTGGTGTGTCAATGTGGTCTCCCACAGCTTTGCAGCACGCAGCTGGAACTTCAGGACAACTGCCTCATATAATACGAAGACTCTGATAACACTGTCAAAGCGCGCCACTGAAGACCGCAACAGATCTATTCAGAGGGTTTGCTATTGGAACGTTCCTTATGCTTCCCAAAGGACTAGGGTGCTTACTAATCATTATATTGACTTGCCGAATTACCCACAACTCGTGCACTAGAGAAACGCTGTCTACTTGCTTAGGACGCCTTCATTCGCTCAAGTTCCAGTCGAGTTTCTTCCAAGCACTGCTCCGCGTGCTCTTTTTCGTCTTGCACATACTTGAGAAGCGTCTCCATTTCCCTCGCCTTCATTAGTACATCCGACGGGTCAATCAAGTGGTCAAACAACTCCTCGATTTCCCCGGTTTTCCAGTCTTCAGGCAGCAAGCGCGGCACTTGGAGCATTACTTGGTAGGTCTTGCCCTCCATGGCGTAGTGCACTTCCAGCACTATAGCTGCAGCGTCCTCCTCAGCTACACTGCGGGGCACTGAGATCGGCTCACGGTAAAAGACGGAGTTCACCTTCAAATCGTCCATTGTGATGAAGTTGAGTGTGAGTGCGACTTCGCCACTTAGAGCCTTGGCTAGTAGCAATTTGACCCACAGCAAGGAAGCTTCCTGGTAGACCGGCACCAACAGGTCCCTGGGCAGCACTTCCACCGCGTACACATACTGTCCTCCGATGCTTTCTATAGCCACGGACAGACACGAGGAAGTGCGCAGACGCAGGGTGCAGGTGTGCTCTGCTCGCTTGCTGCTGTTCGCGACACGCACTGTCGCTCGGTCTTCCTGCCTCGCTTCGATGAAATCTTGGCAGGACCAAGTGCCTTCGAACAGGTTTGCCATAGTTTGAAGTCTATAGAGCGAAAGAAGATGCAGATGTCTTGGAATTGGGAGTGCATTCAGATTTCATATATAACTTGGATAAGTGCATGTTTATGTAGGCTTCTTAGACCTCTATAGACACTCTTCAGGGAAACACTGATAGAAATGGAGGCAACCCTCCCGAGTCTCACTGCAGTGGACAGTTCCCCCTTCCTGCGGGCCTTGAGTGTGAAGGGGTTCACGAGGGCAGTGCACTTCCCTCGCAGAGTGCTCGGCCGCACTTGCAAAGCTTTGGGCGCAGGCCTGCTCCCACACCTAGACATCAAGTACCCGGTTATCTCGTCTTTCCTGGAAAAGACCTGGAAAGTCCTGAAAGTGCGGGAATTTGTCCAACTTAGGGCCGACTTTCAGGGCGATTTGGAGAATCATTTCCCAAGAGGAGAGTTTTGGACGGCTGTAGAAGTCGCAGTGAAGGAAACCATTGCCAACTACCAAGCCTTTCCAAAGCCCAAGAGAAATGCACTCCTAGAGCGGGGCGATATCAATATAAACGACCCGGACTTCCTGAGGAGCGCTGCTGAAGTCCTAATGCTGACTATCTTACTGATACAGACCTCTGAAAGTGGGTATATCCAGTCTACGCTGCTACCGGGAAGCCAGCACATTGGACTGTTTGTTGTATTGGCTCTGGACAGGGATGAACTCTATTTGATGCTGCATGAGGGACTGGCGCAGGCTTCTGGGAGGAGCGGAGTGCCCTATTACTATAGAGAAGAGGATAACTTGCCGATTGCTTCTTTGCTGGAAAACAGCTACCAAGCCGCTCCTTCCGCCTCTGATTCTCAGAGAATAGAGCAAATCGTTCTTGAGAAGTTGGCCTATTTGGCGGACGTCCTCACTAAATTTGGCGTCACAGCGACTCTCCAGTTCCCACAGCTCCGCTCTACCCTCTCCGACTCCGTCCTCCCCGCAATCCTGGAGTTCGAAGCCTTAAGCTCCTATACACTCGAGCGGTTTCCCTTCAGTGAAGACCTGCAGCAGCTCCGTCAAATGGCTCAGTCCTCACAAGAGACTTCTCTCACCGGGTCCCACTATGCCCAAGACTGCTACAGGTACTATACTGACTACCCCTACGCAGTGATGACTTGCTGTGGGAAGCAGATGCATGTTTATTGCTTTTCGGAGTGGGTGAAGCAATGCTATGACTCTTCTGCAGCGGACGTGGGGTTTAAGGTGACGTGTCCGATATGCAAACTGGAACAGCCGGAAAGCCTGCTAGAGCAGCAGTGCCCTGCTGTGTACGCAGAGTTACAGGAGAAAAAGAAACAGTTGTGTCTTCGAGTCACTGCCCCAGACCCCAGAGTCCCGGACTCCGCCTCCTTCGTAGGCGCCCGAGCCTACTCTCTAGGCACCTCTCCTGTATGCAGCTCCTGCAATCACTCCAGACAGCTATCTTGGTTCTACACCTCTCAACTGTGCAGCTGCAAGATTTGCCTGGTCTGTGCACAGGCGAACACCCACTGCCCAGGCTGCAGTCGCTCCTACTTGTCTACTGAGCGGGCTGCTATCCAGTCTAGTTACCAGCGTGTTCGCTCGCCTTCCTAGTTTAGTAATGTCCAAAATCAGTCATGACGCCCTTCTCGACCTGCTGGGCAGAGCGTCGCTGCAGACAGCTCAGGCGCTTGCGCTGATCAACAAGCGACTTGCAGGCTGCGTCCAGCAACTGACAGCGGCTGCGGGACTACTGGTGCTTATCCTCAAAGGCAACCGTCTGCAGATGGCAGATTTGAACGCTTTGCCTGGCTTTCAGCACCTGCGATGGTTGGACTTGTCAGGGAACCAAATCCGAGAACTGCCGAAAGTCGAAGTGTGGGAGCAATTGACAGAGCTGCAAATCCTTTATTTGCACGAAAACCTGCTCAGTGACTGGGACTCGATTCGGCCTTTGGAGCTGCTTCCTCGCGTACTGCATATCACCCTCTTCAATAACCCAATTGTGCACCTGTTGGGCTACAGACACTATATGGTCTCTGAGCTGCAGACGCTCCTGGTCCTTGACTTCTACATTGTCACTGATGAGGAGCGACTCACAGACGTGTCCTACTCCGCCCACTTCAAAACTCTCACCGAAATCACCAAGTTCCCACTGCAAGAGGCAGAAAGCACAGCAGAGGAGGAACTGCTGGGCCTGTACAGCCGGACTCTCTACAAACTCAGACGGAAATACGAGCACTGTTCAGCAGTTCTGCGCATTCAGTCGCTGTGGAGAGGCTACAAAGTGAGGAAGAACATAGGTGGCTTTGTAGGGAAAAGAGACCAGGCAGCCACTACTATCCAAAGGCTTGTTAGAGGCTTTTTACTGAGGAAAAAGCTGAAGCGAGACTTGGAGTCGCTACTGAAGACCTCCAACAAGCAGTTTCTCCTCTTTGAGCCTGAGGAGTACGTGAAGTACCTGGCTGTGCAAAAGATAGAGTCCTTTATGATCTCGAAAGTACTAAAAAAGAAGCGAGAAGCGAAGAATAGCGAAGTAGTGGCAGTCACTATGCAGAAATACGTCCGCAGATGGCTCAAAATGAAGGGAAATCTGCCTGTCCAGTCGAATGTAATGTATGTATTTCGGCATCAAACTGGAACGTTATTAAGCATACTGCGAGCTATCACGCAGTACAACCCTGCAGTCTACCACCCGACCAAACTAATCGGAGAACTGCACTTCCCCGACTTCTTCAAAGACCTGCAAGTGCCGCGGGAGGCGCAGGCCTTCGAAGCAGTGGTGGAGAAGGTGCGGCCCTGCACGAGTCTCAAAGTGATCCGCTTCCCTGACTTGGATGCACTGAAGTACAGCAAGTCCAAGGCCATTCACTTCACCTCCTGGCTGCCTCTCTCTCGCCTGGCGCTGGACACAGCTCCGGCTCTGTCCCCTGCCACTCGTGTGAGTTCCAAGTTCACAGGGGCCAGGAACTACAGAGCCCCGCTGCAAGGCATCAAGCCGAGGCAAGGCCAAATGACCCGAGCGCAGAAAGCGAAGTGGAAGGCAGTGCAAGCAGATGGACACTTCGACGACTACCACGACTTAATGGTCTTCGAAGCTCCTTCCTTAGCCTTCCTGCATCGGATCCTGGCAATAGCCCTTCTGTACAACTCCCAAGCCAGCAAGGCGGAATTCCCTCTGTTTATGCCTCTTCTGGACCAGAGCGTGCGCAAAGTAGCAGCAGTGTGCTTGATCCAGTCCTACTGGCGAGGCCACCACCAGCGTCCCCACCCCTCTCTCGCTCAGTCTGTAGCCACGCGCAGAGCGACTCTGTGCATTCAGCGCTGGTGGCGGAGTCTGCGCATGGTCAAGCGACTCATCTGCTTGCAGCATCTCAACCGCTACCTCGCCCTTCTCCAGTCTCCAGTGCTGTACCTGGAAGAGCACACCTACGCCTGCTTGAACGACATCCAGGGCAAGAGGGCTGGCAGCTTGAGTGTGCAGGAAGGACAGTTGCTATATAAAAGCACAGCAGGCGACATAGGAGTTGCAAGGGCGGAGTTGAGGGCAGTCCCCGACTGGCTCGACCTGCACTTTCCCAGCTTTCGTGTAGAGGCCGGCTTCACCGAGGACCCTTTAGAGCGACTCCTGACCTTCAATGTCGACGCAGAAAAGACAGTCCTGCACAAAGCCACTCCCAACAAGTCCTACCTCAGTGACGCGGAACTGCCACTAGTTCAGCTCAACTTCGGCAGTCTTGTGGTCGCAAAGCGACGTGCAGCCCTGCTTTTCTTCAAAACCTTCGACTTCCGCAGTAACCTCGCCCTCACCTTGCTGTCGAGAGCAGCGCTGGAGGACGACTTCTTGATGCCGAAGCTGAAGAAGCTGTGGAAAGTGTTCAAAGTGGACTTAAACCGCATAGCAAGGATTAGGGAAAGGATTCAGCCGGTCCTTATTGTGCGCTCCTCGTCTCCTCCGCCAGAGGTCCCTATTCCCACTCCGCCCAGGCCGAAAATCAATATCGAAGCCATAGTGAAGGAAATCGAGGCTAATCAGAGCCGAGGAGAGTCGGAAATATCCTCCAAAGAAGTGGCCCAGTGGAGGATCAAAAGAGCCAGGGAAGAGATGGAAAGGAAGGAAACTGAGAGGAAAACGGCCAGGGAGCAGGAAACTTCCTTTAAGTTGGACCAAATTATGCAAGAGAAGGAAAGAATCGCTACTTTGCTGGCTGAGCGGCAGCAGGAGGAGAGCAAAGAGCTGCACTTACGTATGCGACTCAGGTCCAAAGAGGCCGAAACCAGCCTCCGAATCCGCTCCGAGCGCGAATTTGTGCACAGTTTCGCCCTGAACTGCAACATGCTCTCCAAGCAACTCCTCAAAGGCCAACTCAACCGCGTCAAGCGCAAAATCGTGCACGACAACTCCGTCTTCGTGAAGCAATTCAAAGAGAAGTGCGCCAAAGAGCGAGAAGTGCAGTTATCCATAAACTACGAGCGGTTCAAGCAGAAACAGGCGAATAAGGCGAAATCCACTCCTTTCGTCCTTTAGACAGTAGTACAATTGCAATGGCTCGGATTGCAGTACTGGGGTCTGCGAGTGGAGACTACTACATGGAAGTCGCACGGATGCCGAGGGTGGGAGAGACACTGCAGGCTACGGACTCAGCCATTAGAGCCGGGGGAAAGGGGGCGAATCAGGCCGCGGCTGCAGGGAAGTTGGGCGGCAGGTCGGTCTTTCTGGGCCAGTTGGGAGGGGATGCGAACAGAGACCTGATTATGGGGACTTTGAGAGCGGCCACAGTGGATGTGAGCCAAATTATCACTCTGCCTGAAATGCTGTGTGGCCAGGCGATGATTTTCTTGATGCCCAGTGGAGAGAACTCTATTGTAATAGTGGGCGGGACCAATATTGCCTGGCAGGGAGTGCCGGAGACTATGAAAGAGGCAATTCGAGCGAGCAGCATTTTGCTTCTTCAGCGGGAAATTCCTGAAGTGGTCAATATCGAGGCAGCTCAAGTGGCAAAATCTGCAGGCAAAATGGTCGTACTAGATGTGGGCGGGCGCGAGGAGCCCATGAGCCAAGAACTGCTATCCCTCGTGGACATCATTTCCCCCAACGAGACCGAACTCACTCGATTAACAGGTATTGAGGACGTGGACGAGGCCTGTCGCTGGCTCCAAACCCATGGAGTCAAGCACGTCCTTCTAAAGCTAGGCAGCCAAGGCTCCAGGTACATCTCCCCCGATTTCACATGTACGCAAGCGGCTCTATCCCGCCCGGACCTGCCGATAGTGGACACGACCGGGGCTGGAGACTGCTTCACAGCGGCCTTTGTAGTGAGACTGCTGGAACTGGGAGGAGTCAGTGAGTCCAGTGTGGGGGAAAGTCTGAGGTTTGCGAGTGCTGCGGCTTTCCTGGGCATTACGAAGAAAGGCGCGATGGAGTCCATTCCGGCCAGGGGAGAGGTGGATCAGTTCCTTGCGCAGCTCTAAGGAAAGCTAGGTCTCCATTTCTATTTCTCAGTGTCGGCTGCTCATTGGCCCAGGACAGCCTGGGATTGGACTGAGCACAGTAGAGGTGCAGACCAGAGCATACCGGAATGCAGCTATTCCGCATACAAGGAAACTAAAAGTCCGTATAACAGTATGCGGAAATCCCCTCCCAGCAGCGCCCGGCCTCCTCTAATCCCTGCAGGCCGCACTTCCCAAGCCAGGCCTATCGTCCTCAGTGACTCCGTCTTCCGCTCTCAGCAGGCGACCGACAGGTCCAACCACATGACTCAAACGGACTTCGCAGAACTGCTAGTACCAGACAAACAAATCGACCCTTCGCTTTTCACCTGGAAAACTCGCAGACGAGTGAGAGGACTGCAGTCTGCGACGCACAGGAAAACTAGTTCTGTGCCGGAGGATGTGACTGCGACTTTAACCCTGACGCCGTTGAATTCGAGCAGGGCTGGTGCTCAGCAGGACAGCAGACACCGCTTTGACCCGCTGATATCTCGCATGTGCTACTCTGTGCGTGGCTCCGGCTTCCGCCTGCAGACCTCCAAACTGCAAGTGCCTCACTTCCCCCAGACCGTCTCTCTGCGCCACAAGCTGTCCACACTCGTGAAAGGCCGCCGCTTGGTGCTCAGCACCACTGCACACTGTCACAGAGTTTCAATGTGCGAAGCCACGACTTTCACAGAGTCGCCCTAGTGTAATAAGCGGGTACAGAGACCCTGGTTTGGGTGCTTTAGACTCCGTTTCGGCTTTATTATCGTCCTGTGGATTAGTCCACTGGTTTAGATATATTCACAGAGCTTATTTTTGATACTGATTACTGCTTTCTATTTTGCAAAGCAACGACCTCTCTAAGCACTAGCGAAACTATTATTCTGACTCACACGAGGAACTTCCGAAGCGAAGCCTGCAACACACAGCCCAATTGCTCTAACTAACCCTCCACGCAGCATTAGCTTAGAATCAATGGCGGACGCCAATTATCCCATGCTCCCTGACTGCCTTGAAGTCTTCAACGCCGTGAAGGACCCCAACGGCCCCACCAGTTTCGTTATCTTCAAGATCGAGCACGAGCAAATCGCAGTAGACCAAGTGGGCACCAACTCTATGTCCTATGCAGACTTCGTGGCTATGCTGCCCGCGCACGAGCCTCGCTTCTGCGTCTACGACTACAACTACCAGAACGAAGAGGGACATAAGAGGAGCAAGTTGGTCTTCATCTTCTGGTCGCCGGATAGTGTGAACCCGAGACTGAGGATGACGTATGCGACTGGACAGAAGGGACTGGTGCGCCGGCTGCAGGGCATTCAGAGGGAGGTGCAGGCCACTGACCTGTCAGAGGTGCAGGCTTCCGCCATCGAGTCGTCCTTCCGCTTCGCCTAAGCTAGGACCATATATATGTCTCGAGAGGAGCTGCAGCAAGCCGTCTTCGACTTGAGTCTATTCCTCCACACGGAACTCACCGGCCTCAAACGTGAGGAAAGTGACGACGAAGCCTCTCTCAGTGACCTGCTGGCTCGCACCCCTCTGGAAGCCATGGACTACGTCAACGATGTAGTCAAGGACTTGGTGGCGTACCGCCGCAACTTCCGCAACTCTGTGGTCTTCGAACAGTTCGGAGACGTCAGTAAGTTCGAACGTGCACTGCAGAAGTTGGAGAATGAGGTGAGGAATCATGTGAAAGTCCAACAGCAGTTGCGGCTGCACATAGAGTCGCTGCAGTTTAAGCATGATGAGGAGGTGAAGGTCAAAGACGAGGCGATTTCCCGCTACTGCAGGACAATAGAGGCGTTAAAGACAGAGAAAAGCACTAGGGAGAGGAGACAAGCATTTGTTGACATGAGTGAAAGTCCGTCCCAGGAGACAACGGAGAGGAAAGACGAGCGAGCTGCAGCGATACAGGAAATCGTGCAACTGCGGACCTTCGACAGACAGGAGTCAGACCGAGTCATAGAGCTGAATCGCAGGGTCATTCAGCTCGAACGACAAATACACAAGTACAAAGCTGCGTACTTGGCCAGGGACCAAGACTGCAGAGACCTGCAAGCCCGGCTCGACGCACTCCCTCGTCTCCCACACTCTCCCAACGCACCCCGCTCCCGCAAAGCCCTAAAGGAGGCGGAAAGGTCTACATCCAGGGAAGCTGAGGGACGCTCCTACACCCCTGTACCCAGCACTATGACCGCCAGTCGCATTCCCAGTCAGAAACTCCTGCATAGTCACTCGAGCGAAAGGAAGAAAATCAAAATCAGGATGCAGGTGCGGAAGACGGAAAACGAGGGGAAGGTGAATTCGAGACGATAGACTGTCATTATTGTTAAAGCTTAATAGAGGGAGCGGTGCTGAGCACGACGCATAGCTTGAGTCAGTCTGGAGCTGAATAGAGAGCAGTTCTTGCTCCCGACAGGCACTATTTGCCGCTTGGACTGGGAAATGAGAGGCTCTAAGGACTTTCCTCGGGTAGAGTTGTGCACAGAGGAGGGTAGCGAAGGCGACTGCACGGTTCTTTTGGCGAAGATCAGGCGCTCTGCTTGCCCTGCGTCTCCGAAACTGGCTTTGGACTGGTCCTCTGGAGACATTTCGATTGACCGGTTGAAACTCGACTTGTCCAGTTGGGTAGTTCTCCGATGCACAGGTGAAGTGACAGGCTTGGCTAACTGCTCATCGGCAGCCCACTTCTGCACGACACTCTCAATGGCCAGTAGGAACTGCTGCTGAGGACCCAGCACGCTCCCAGGCCTGCAGATGCGCACCCACCCTATGAACTCAGCTGGGGGGAAACTGTAATGCTGCATGGCGTAGATACCAATCAGTGTGCCCGTCCTGCCCAAGCCCGCCTTGCAGTGCACAGCCACCGCCTTTTCCTTCCGCACAATAGCCACAAATCGCTTAGCGATTTCCTCAGTCGGCACACTGCCATCCAAAAAGTAAAGCTCATAATGGCGTATTCCCAACTGCGTAAACCTCTAACTAGCCCTTACATTCGCATGGTAAGTCTTATTATTGAGCCGCACAACTGCACTAATTCCCATCTTTTTGAGCACTGGTGCATAGTCCTCGGGCGTATAGCAGCGGAAGCCGCTCTCATCCAACGCACTACTCGAGGGACAACTCATAGCCAGCAGCTTGCCAGGCACTACCCAGTTCATATCCCCGTGCTCCAGCCGTTCGTTGTGCTCGTACTCCGCCAAGTTGAAGCTGGAGTAGTCCAGCCAGCTCAGCTTCGTAGCGATTTCCAGTCCTTTCAAACAGTGCAAAAGTGAACACTTGTACGTGCAAGTCCCCATTGATGCATCTCGGTAGTCCACAAAAGCCTGCAAATGTGCGAATTTGCTCCACATCTCAGCCGCTGTTTTGCCCAACACCAGTATTGCGTAGGCTCCTATAAGGAAGGCCGCATTTACCCTCTTCGCAGGGTCTTTGGATGTATAGTGATAGATCTTGCAGGCTGCGAGTTGCTGCTTAGATAGCAGTTTCTGCAGTTCTTGGCAGTAGCGGTGGACCTGGCCGAGGTTCAAAGGGCCGAAATCGTGGCAAAAGGGACGGTAAACCAGTTCCTACGTAAGGGGTACTGAGTCCACTGAGAAGTAGTAGGCGAAGGGCAGGTTGCTGGGCGTTTCCGAGTGGCTGATCCAGTAGAGTCGGTCTAGGTGGAGAGTACTAGGGATAACTTCCACTACTTCAGCTGGAACTGCCATATTAGCGATTAAAGCGATGCAATAAGCCGCTGCTAGTGAGTTTTCCCTCTTCCCATCCTAGCCTCCTAGCACACCCTAACGATGCACCAAATCGCAATAAAACGTGCACAGACAGATGCAGGTGTTAGTCATTTTCAACCATATATGAAGCGAATTGCCTTCAAGTCGCCTCGCTTTGGCAGTGGCAGCAAGGAGCCGGCGGCCTGCAGAACTCAGTCTCGAGCGATCTTCATTGGGACACCGAGTGAGGACTCTGTGTCCACTGATACGTCGTTGACTCCGAACCCGCATCTCTGTGGAAACAGTTTTCTGAAGGAATTGGAGTCATTAGGGAGTGGAATACCTGATAGGAACCCTGTAAAGGTGACTAGGTCCAGGTCCGGGTCCCCTGCTAGTGAACTCAAAGGACTGCCTTTTCAGCGACGAGCACGCAGCAACTCCCCGCACAATAGTCCCATTCTATTCGGACAAGGACTGATTCTGTTCCCTCGCAACAGTCCCATTCGGGCTACGAAGCAAGTCATTGGCAAGAAGACTGCGGCTGCGGAGCTCAAGCGAGTGTCTCTCTACCGCTACGAGTCCACCCTGGAAATCGACTCCTCCAGTTCCTCCAGCAGCGACGACTGTTAAATCTAAGTCCCTGTGCTAGTCCTTGTCTTCAGCCTCACCTTTTCTTCGTTCAGCTTGGCGTTGCGGATGTAGGCAGCCGCCTGCTCCTCCATCTTGTTGACGTAGGCTACAAAGGCGGCCTTGTTGAAGGTCATTCTGTACTTCTCGCCTACTGTCAGTTGCTCAGTGGGCTTCACTCGCTCCCGCCGCATGACGTGCAGGTCAGCAATAGAAACCACAGCAGAGACCAATACTTCTAGTTCCTTTTTCTTCTTCTTCCCCCACGTCTTGATCCGCATATGCGTGCACTTGATATGCACTCCTTCTGGCTCCACCGTGAACTCGAAGTTGAGCGACTGCAAGCTGCCTAGCACTCACTCTAAGTCTTCTATCGGCTCGAACGCGACCAGCATCTTCTGCTTTCTTAGTCTCGTGTAGGTCGCTCGTCCATAGGCTTTGATATGCTTGATGTCGTCTTCTCTGAGAGTTTCGAACAGGTCCTGAGACATAGGCTGACTGGTAGTGTATTTCGTGATTTCGTTGAGGAAGATTTTGTATACATATGAGTCGGAGTACTGCTCGACTTCACGGTTCGAAGCGCCGTACTCGACGTTGTAAAGCACTTCTTGCTTCTTCGCCACCAGCTGCTTTTCCTCGTCCAGACTGTTGACTGCGAGTTTGCTAAGTTTGTCGAGCATTTCTCCGTAGAGCTTGATAAGTTTCGAGTGTGTTTTGCGCTTGAAGAACTCATCGGTGACTTCGTCTTGGATGTTGGCCAGGAACTTCGCTTTATAGTCGTCCACGACTTCTGGAGTTGGACGTAACTCCTCGGAAGCAAAGTGGATATCAGCGGCTTGGCTGACCAGGTCTCGCGCCTGCATGAGTCTCTCAGTTTCCGCCTTGGACCTAGTGGCCGCAGTGCTCGTTTCATAGAACACCAAAAACTCCGCAAGACTTTTCTTCACCTGGGCAGTGGGTCCCGCCACCAGTATCTCCCCAATCAGCTTCACGAGGGAGTCGTCGGGCAGCGGCTCATAGGCAGCCATGATGGACTCGAACCTGGGAGAGGCTAATTCCTTGGCTACTGCCATTTCGCACTCGTTGCAGATCACTAGCGACTGCTGGAATCTCACAGTCCTGGTACGAAGCCTTAAATTCAAATTGGTCAATTTGTCGTCTTCACTAGGGTCGATAGGCGGATGAGAGAATTTGTCAATGGAGCGTATAGCGTCGTAGGTGTTTCGACTGAGTGCGATTTGGTCGATTTTCGTGTGAATCACCTTGTGAATATGTGCCAATACCTCCACAGAGGCTGTTACGGTCACATCGAAGTTGCGATAAGAGTGCTCGAATATCGTTTCCGTCATTTTCGCTGCAGGCGAGAACCCTGGGCTGGCCGTTGTGAGCTGATTAAAAATAATAAATCTCGGGTCATTATCAGTCATCGGCTTCGTCATAATTGTATTAATTGTCTCCAAATACGGCATTTCATCGAACTTCTTCGACTGAAAGTAGCACGAAAGCGCCCTCGACAGAGTCGTCAGGTTCTCTTGATGCAGCGTCTGGTCGCTTTCAAAGGTGATGAAGTACTTCGTGGGCTTCTCGACAGCGCTGCAAATGTGCGAGAAAGTCTGGGTGAGTACGAATTTGATGAGAGCGAAGTAGTCGGGGTTGATTTCCTCGTTGACTAGGAGGTTGCTGTGGCCTACTTTGAGGGAGAATTTGGTCCGGAGTTCGTTGAACATCCACCTGACTTCCTCGGAAAACCTAAACACTTTACCGTCTCCCTTCTCCGTGACCACCCACACCTCTAGCTGCCTCGTGATCTTCGACATGATTTCAATCAAGTTATTCTTCCTGCCGTCTGCCCTGCGCTTGTCCTTCGCCATGCTCTGCATGTCCTTCGGCATCTGCAAGCCATTGACATCGTCCCCCACTACAGCGACCATAGTGCTATGGACCTGCTTCGTAATGTCTTTGACTGCTTGGATGTCGGTGATTGTGCAGCCGACCAGGATCTGCATGAGCACCAGATAAAGTGTGTTTTCGTTGTTGATGAATTCGACAGCGGTCGCCGCTCGGTCCAACTCATAGTCCAAAATGAGCCGAGCACAGCGCAGCGCAGAGTGCATCAATCGGTCGTCCCCGTCTATGCCCTGAAACACCAGCTTCAGAACGCGCTGGTTCATGTAGAAGTCTTCGTACTTGGCCTTGATGATGTTGAAGAGGTAGCAAGGGTGCAGCTGGAGTGTGGAGATGAGTGCTTTGTAGGTGAACTTGACGTTGCGGATGTGGGCTTTGATCACAGGCTGCGACTCGAGTTTCATCTTGAAGGGAGCGTTTTGGATGCGGACTAAAGTTTTGCTAACTAGAGTTTCGACGAAGGATTTGTCCTGACTCACATCACTCATTTTGCTGAAGGACTCGTAGACCGCGATCATTTGACTGCGCAGTTGCACGTCCATGGCTGCAAGTGTATACGGCTTCGAGGTTTCCTTTTCGCTCTTTAGCTTCGACTGCAGGAAGGACAGCTCGCACTTGGTTTTCATGGAAAGTGGCTTTCGCTTGACCACTGCCAGGGTAACAGGAAGGTTTGGTTGGGTTGTGGTGTCCCCTTGAGTCTGGGCAGTGGCTTCGGGAGCAGCAGTATCTCCCGGTTTGGGAGCGGACTCAGCAGGCTGTTCTTTCTCCTCTTCTGAGTCTTGTGCTACGTCCAAATCCTGCTGCAGGCGAATCAGGATGCGTAGTGGCTCACCCTGCGTTTCTCCAGCCACCACATTTCCCTGGTCGTCTAGCATCGGCACCCCGAGTTTGCCGTTGTACTTGCTGCCCCAGACTACAAGCACCTGCTCTTCTTTGATCAAAGCAGCGGAGTGGTTATACGCGCAAGCAGCAGTCTGAAACCGCTTGGTGTAGTCTTGGTCCTGCACGACTACTTTCTTCGTGAAAGCGTTGGTAGCGTTTGCAGTCAGCCGGTCGTCCTCGTTCGCCCCCCAGCCGAAAAGCCGGTTGTCCTTGGAAATGGCGAGAGTGTAGCAGTTTCCAGCTTTGACCTTCTTAATAGTGTTGCCGGCTTCAGTGTACACTACAGGCTCGTAGGCGTCGGCATCGATGCCGATAGCGTCCTTTTCACCCCACATCCACACTCTGCTGCCTGCGTCCACCGCTACGGAGTGATTCCATCCGCAGGCTATTCGCACAATCTCGCTGGATAGTTTCCACAGGTATTTCGGCTTGTAGACATCTTCCTTCGTACCATGTCCCAACTTCCCTCTCCAGTACGAACCCTACATAGTGCTTACCCAAGAGTACAACTTGCCTTTCTCAGACAAAGCGAGAGAGTGGCTTTGTCCCGCTGCTATTTTCTTTATAGTGACCTTCTCGGAGTCATCTGACGAGAACTGGATCATCACAGGAGTGTGCATCAGGTCAATGCTATTAGTGCGGCCGATGCCTAAACGGCCTCTTTCCGCGTTTCCAAAGGCAAATACGCCAGCCTCGGTCAAGACCAGACTATGCGAATCCCCACAAGCCAGGCTGAGCACCTTTGCCTTGGTGATGTTTTCGTCTGTGATTTGCTGGGGAACTCTGACTTTGGGAGCGAGGTGCTGCAGGCCCAGTTGTCCGTGCACGTTCAGTCCCCAGGCGAAGAGGGAGTTATAGGCTTCGTCTAGAGCCAGGAAGTGGAACGCCCCGCAAGCCAGCTTGTTTATCCGTATTTTCGACTTCCCACTAAATTTCGGTATCGGCTGAAAGGCAGTGGCGTCCAAAGCCGAGTAGGCATCTTCCACATCCCCCTGGTCCTTGGAGTCCTCCGCTACTGCTTCCGCCTCTTCCTGCGGCTCTTCCTCCTCCACTTCCTCTCCGTCCGACTCTGCACTCACATCAATCCGCCCCAGTTGGCCGTGGTAATTACTGCCTGTTATGAAGACTTCTTTAGTGTGGGTCAAGACCACGGTATTGGAATAGGCACATCTGACTCTTGCTATTTTGTAAGTGCCATCCAACTGATTATCTGGCATGTTCGCATCTCTCTTATGGAAAAACTGATACTCGTAGTTCTGCAACTCGCAAGGTTCTCTCCACGGCTGCATCTTCGAGTGCTTTCTGCCGAGATACGGCAGTAGTCTCGGGTCGAAAGTCCAGGTAAACAGAGACCCGTGCTGGGTCAGGGCCAAGTACAGGCCTTCTGAGTTGGAGGCGATTTGGGTGACTTTGATGTCGTCCACGTAGTGGTACTTGCCAGGCACTGTGATGGGCTTCATGGCCTTGTGATTCGGGATTTCGCCGTAGCGACCGAAGAGGAGAACAGTGCCGTCTTCGGAAAGGAGCAAAATGCTGCGCTCTTGGATGCAGACGTCCACGATGTCATTCTTTTCTAGGGGAATGGGTCGCTCGCGGTTTACCATCGTGTCGTCCTGAAACATGTTTTTATTGCTGAAATTACCCCAAATCAGCACCTGCTTCTCCTCCGCGCTTTTCGTAGTCGCCACATTGAAGTTTTCCCCACTAAATATCCCACTCGCATTTATAATTCTCAGCACAATCGGGTGCTTTACATCCGTCGCAGTCCTTTCCCCATCAATATACCCCTGTCCCCAGCCACAAATCGTGTGATTCTTCGTCAGCACGAACCTCTGCTCCCCACTCACAGTGAAATCCAGCACCTGGCAGTCCTTCGGCAGCTCTACATGCACAAACTCCGCCTCCAAGTGGTTGAAGTCAAGTTCAGTGATGAAACCATCCGAGTCCAAGTAGGTAATGAAGTGGGCGCCTGCTAGGACTTTGATAGGGGTGGTGGCGGTTTCCAGTTTGTAGTACTCCCGCTGTTCGTCCTTGATTGGGGTTATGAAGGGGGGGAGTGGCAGGTCGGAATTGAAGTGGCAGAAGAGGTAGATTAGGCCGCGGCCTTCCTCGCGGCCGAGGACTCGCTCGTAGAGGCGGGTCAGTTCGAGGTCGGAAGCGTGCTGGGTGATGCCGATGGCCTTGATCACCTCTTTAATCTTCGCCTCGTCCCAGTCCAGTCCCAGCACGTCCGTCACCACATAGACGAAGCTTTTGAACTTCACCACTTTCTTCTTAAACACCTTCAGAATGCTCAAAGTGCGCTTCTTCAACTCGCCTATGAGCACCTGAGCGTCAGCCGAGTTCCGATACATCTCTTCACTATTCTCCTTCGCAATGGCCGGAGACTTGCCTTCTTTAAGGATAAAGTGCCGGGCGAGACTCAGGATTGCAGTGAAGTTGGGTCCACATGAGACTTGCACAGGTCCGATTTTGTAAAAGTCATGCTTGATCTGGAAGAAAGTGGGGTCTGTGAGCACAGGGATGTCCACTACGAAGCCCAGCTGTTGGTTGTCGTTTTTGCCCCACAGCAGCAGGTTTTCCATTGAGCCCACAGTCACCACGTGGTAGGCGCCGCAGCTGATGGCTGGGAGATGGGGAGAGTCCATATATAAAGGGGAGTGCTGGGTTTACCTAGGAAACGACAATAGACTGAGCACTGGGGACTTTCCTTACATCAGTGAGATAGACTGTGGCAGGCCAATCGAGGGTGAAACAGGCTTATTTCCACTATTATCTCTGCTCCCTCACTCGTCCAGTCCTCATTTCTCTGCAAACTGAGCCCAGTTTCTTGCACTCTGCGATTTCCCGAGCCGACTTCCCCGCCAAACTGACTTTGGAAGGGTCTGCGCCTCGCTCTAGCAGGAAAAGCGCCAAATCTGCATTTCTCCGCTTGCACGCCCAGTGTAACAAGGTCTCCTGCGCCTACCTTGGGACTTACAGCGTCTACGGCCCGCACCAGGCCTGGAAACTGCAGAATCAGCTTCCTCACTGTGTGGCTGTTCCCTCGCTTCACCTCTTGGAAGGCTAGTATGCGGGCTGGGAGACTGCTGACAGGCTCCAAACTGACTCTTTGTAGGACTTTCCGGTCAGAAACGACCGTTTTAAGCCGGGTTTCCAGCAGTTTGGACACTCTTCTGAGCGATAGTATTGGACTTTCCTCCTTTGTGAGGGTCCAAGCACTGGCCTCGTGCATGTCTTCAGCCACTGACTTCCCGCTGAGGTCGTACACTGACTCAGAGTCGCGCAGGCAGAAGTAGCGTCTGCGCACTGGGGGCACTTTGGAGCAGGAAAGGGACCTGTGCTGGGGGTCTGGACCTAGGTCGGGACTGGACTTGCTGTGGCTGGCTTCGAGGGAGGAGAGACGCAGGAAAGGACTTTGGTGCAGAGAACGACGGACGGACCGACGGTTGTGAACAGGACGAAGGGCCAACACTACGGATTTCATATATATAAAAAGCACTTTTCATCAAGAAATTGCAATTTTAGAAGTCCCCAGCCACTTCAACCACCTAAAAGTGTAAACCCGTAGTTCTTACTGATACCCTTCTGAGAGGACTAGCAGTGAGAATGGTCACTCTGTCCTGCATAATGGACGAGTCCTTGCCCTTAGTGACAGTGGATACTGACAGTCAAGGTACTTCCCACCCAGTTTTTCAGCTCTCCGAGTCCGCTCTAGCCTTCCTAGAGACCATTCCCGCCCCTATTTCCGTGGTCACGGTAGCGGGGCAGTACCGGACTGGGAAGTCCTACCTACTCAACCGAGTCCTTTTGAATCGAAAACAAGGCTTCGGCATCGGCTCCACTGTGAATCCGTGCACTAAAGGACTCTGGCTATGGGGTAACACCCTGAAAGCAGTCACCGAAGACGACGAGCCCTGCCAAGTAGTAGTGATCGACACAGAAGGCCTGGGCGCTCTGGACGAAGACCCCGACCACGACACTCGCGTCTTTTGCCTCGCAATTCTGCTCGCTTCCTGCTTCATCTACAACTCCACCACCGCAATAGACGAGGACGCCTTGGAGCAACTTTCGCTGGTCGTGAATCTGACGAAGCACGTGCATGTGAAGGCGCAACAGAGTGAGGAAGTCGAGGAATCTGACTATGCGGCCTACTTTCCAGCCTTTACCTGGGTCGTAAGGGACTTTTCTCTCCAGTTGATCAATGAACGAGGGGACAAGATCAGCTCGAAGGACTACTTAGAACGTGCTTTGGCTGAGCAACGCGGCTTTTCGGAGGCTACGGAGGAGAAGAACAGACTGCGCAGACTGCTGCGTGGCTTTTTCCCGGAAAGAGACTGCATTTGCATGGTGCGGCCGCTCAACTCCGAAGAGCAATTGCAGCACTTAGAGGCACTGGAGCTGACTGAACTGCGCCCCGAGTTCCAAACCCAGGTCTTCCGCCTCAGGGAAAAGATCCTCACGAAGGTCAAGCCCAAGAAACTCAACGGCAAGTGCCTGTCCGGGGCCATGCTCGCAGGACTGCTTCGCGCCTATATCGCCGCACTAAACGCAGGCGCTGTGCCTGCTATAGAGACAGCCTGGACCTACATCTGCAAAAATGAGTGTGCGAAGGCTACGGAGGAGGCTATGAGGGTGTATGCTGGGCAGACTAGTGAGGTGGAGGGGGCTAGGAGTCAGGAGGAACTGAGGAATTGGCATAAGAAGGCGAAGGCCAATGCTCTCAGCACCTTCACCACTATGGCAGTCGGCATGGAAGCCGAAGTGGGGAAAGCCACCGTTCTAGCCGAAATATCAAAGAAATACGCAGCTTTTAAGGCAAAAAACGAAGAAATGGCCCACGAACAAGCAGAAAAATCGCTCCAATCTCTCTACAGCCGCATAGAAGACCGCCTCAACTCCGGCGATTTCCCATCTTTCCCCACCTTTCAGAAGGAAATGACCGCCTTTCAGACCTATTTCCTGGAAAAGGGGCCTCAGGACCCCCTCCGTCGCCTGCAATTAGCCGAGTTTTCCCTTGAAAAGGTCTCCAAAGCCGCTCACGACTACGTCCAAAGCCTTGCAAACGACTTGCAAGTCACTAAACAACTCTCAGAAGAGCGAATTAGCACACTTGAGCAGGAACTCGCAGAGGTAAAGGCAGAGTTCAGCCTCTACAAAGCCTCTGCTCAGGCGAAAATAGCCACTTTGGAGAGTGAAAAGGCAGAGTTGGCAGCAGTGAAGGCGACTCTTGAGAGTCAATTGCACCTCACAAGGGAGGAAAATGAGCGTGTGGAAAGGGAGTATAGAGAGGCGGAAAAGAGGCAAAAGGCGGAATTTGCAGTGCAGCTCCGCACTTCTTCACTGAAAATAGAGGCGCTGGAGGAGGCACTGAAGGTGGCTGAGGAGCGTGGGCAGGAGCAGGACTCCGCCCAGCTGCAGGCCTCTGCCTTGCTGCAGCAGAGACTTGCCTTTCTGGAGTTGTCGCTGGCGGATAGCTCTGCGAGGGAACGCGACTATTTGAGTGAACTGAGCCAAAGCAAAAAGCAGCACTCCTCGACCGTGCAAGACCTGCAGGGCAAGCACGAAGACGCCCTCAAGCGAGTGCAAAGAGAAATCACCTCCGAAAGCGACAGAGCAGCGGAGCTAGAAGCGGAAGTGAGGGACTTGACTGCCAAAGTAGAAACTCTGCAGACACAAAAGAAGGAAATCGAAAGTAGTTTAGAGGCGAAAATTACTATTTTTACTGCAAAAACAGCGGAAATTCAGAAAAATGCAGAAACTCAAATAAGCGATTTTCGGCAAAGAAATGAAAATTTGGCTTCGGAATCTACGGAAATCCAAAATCGGCTCCAAGCCTTATTGGACGAATCCAGAAGAAAACAAAAGTCCGCAGAAGACACCTTTTCCTCAGAGTCCTCCAAGTGGCTGCGAGAAAACGCCCTAATCACGCAAGAAGCAGACTTCCTGAAGGAGCAACTGGCGGAGACGGAAAGACAGCTGAAAGAGGCCCAGCAACACCATGAAAGTGTGGTTTCCGCCCTCAAATCCGCCTCTGCGTCAATAACGCAGGGGGATATTGACCAGCAAATCAAGCAAATTCGCGAGGATTTTACTGCCAAAATGACACTTCAGCAGGACAAAAGTGACGAAGAGCGGGATCGCCTATTGAAGGAAACTGCAGATTTAGCTGAGCAATTGGAAGCGATAAACCTCAAATCGAAGACTGACATAATCGACTGGTCAGCCAAAGAAAAGGCGTTAAACGACCGAATTGACTCCGTTTCCCGGGAAAACCGCCAACTCCAAAGCCAGCTTCTCGAGGCTGCTTCAGTCCCTGGGTACGAGCAAATCATCGACAGACTGGAAGCCAAAGTGGAAGAACTGGAAACAGACCTAGAAGACAATCGGCGAAAGACAAGCAGTGAAATCACTGCTTTGAATCAAAGAGCCGCAGAAAGTCTGCAGCAATTAACCTCCGCCTACGACGCTGAAAAGCAGCGACTGACCCAGCGAATTACCGAAGAAAAGGAAAAGGCGGAACGGAGGCTGGAAGGCTTGGTGGAGGAGTGGGAGGAGAGGGAAAGGGAGGAGGCGGGTCTGGCGGAGCAGAGGATTGCGGACTTGGAGACTCAGCTGCAGGCGTGTATGACTAGTTGGGAGGCGGAGCACAGCGCCAGTGCCAGTCGCACAGCTCTGGAGAGTCAGAAGCTGGAAAGTCTGGAAAAGCAGCTAAAAGAGACTAGAGAGACTTTGGGCGCTGTTCAGTCCTCACATGGAACCACTATGGAGCAGCAGTTACTCAGTTTTCAGCGAGAACGCGCCTCCCTACAGGTAAAAATAGAGCGTTTGGCTGCCGATTTGGCTTCGAAAGACAAAGATCTGATGACAGCTTCATACACAAATGAGCAGTTCGTGGCTCAAATCAGCCTAAAAGAGCGCGAAATCGAAGACATTCGCACAGAATCAGGCTCCGAAAAGGCGATTTTGCAGGAAAGACTGGAGGAAATGAAGGGGAAATTACGACAAGCGACTGAGGATTTCGCAAGGAAAAAGAGCGAATGCGGGAAAGAACTGGCCTTAACTAGGCAAGAACTGGAATTTCAGACCAAAAGAATCGCAGAATTAGCTAAAGTCAAGGAAGAAACAGAACACCGCTTACAAGAAACCGTCACCAGCCTGAAGGAAGAGCGGACCAGGGAAAACACCGACTTAACTGAGCGATTAGCACTGGAAAAGGGCACTTTGGAGCGGAAACTCGGGCAAAAGCGCAAAGAACTGAAAGAAACTGAGGAGAACTACCTCAGACAGGTCACTGCTTTGGAGAAGGAAAGGGCGGTGGCGAATGAGCGCGTTGGTGCCTTGGAGGCGAGGATTGCGGATATGGAAATACGCCACTCGCAAGAGCTTTCCCAGCAGCGGTTCGACCTGCACTCTTCCAAGTCCCACCCTTCCTCCTCCCTGCTCCACCCCGAACTCGAGCAAATTCAAAGCCGCCTGTCCGAAGCGGAAAAGGCACTCACAGACAAAGTCTCCGCCTATGACAGAGACAAGACTTTGTGGGAAAACAAGTTCAACTTCCTGATGGGACAGAGAGACTCTGCAAGGACGGAGTTGGCGAATGCGCAGAGACGTTTCGAGCAGAACTTGGAAGAAGTGAGGAAACTGGCAATTAGTGATAAGGAAAAGGGAAGCAGTGGGCACAGACTAGTGGAAGCTGAGGCGAAATACGCGGCACAGGTTAGGGAAATACAGGAAAACCTGGGAGCAAAGATACAGGAAGCGAACGACAAAGGCAGAAATTTGGAGCGAGAATTGAGATTGCTGCGGGAAGAGCTGGAACTGGAAAGACGGGAAAAGGCGAATGCGTCCAGCAGCCAATCCACTCGCTTGCAGGAGCTAATGGACAGCGAGTCTCTGCTCAAATCCCAACTCCAGTCCCAAACTTCCGCCTGGGAAAAGCGGCTTTCAGACGAAAAAACCGCTCACGAAGCTGATAAAATCGCCCTAAAGGCGAAATTCGCAGCCCTTGAAGAGCGCGCCAGTGCCTCCGAACAGCTCCTTTCCCAGCTCACCCTAGACACAGAGCGAGAGCGCGCCCGCGCCGCAATGGACCGAGACCACCTCTTGGCCCTGAAGACGGACCTGCAAGACAAAGTCGTGCAGGTCCAAAAGCGCAACGAAGCGCTGCTAAAAGAGGTGGAAAAGCTCAGGACTGCGAAGGCCAGAAGTCCAATATCTGGGAGAAAAGAGGCTTCGAGGCTGCCTTTGATGAGTCAGACTTTTCAGGAACTGATGCAGAGTAAGGGGGAGTCGAAATCCACTCCGAAGCTGAAAGGCGGAAAGCAAGGCCTTAGGGACAGAGGGGGCTCGCAGTCGCCCTTCCAAAAGGAAGACTCTGGGGAGTCTCCGAGATGAAGATTTCCTTAAAATATGGGTTCACCTTGAAAAGCTGCAGGAAAAGACCCTTTTTCCCATTACTTCCCGCATATCTTAGACACCATACATGACGGGAATACTAAAATGTCCGGTGTTAGTCAAGTTTCAGAGACCGCTTCCAGCTCGAAGAGTGGCGATTCAGACCTGCAGGAGTTCCTGGCTTTCATACAAGAAATGCTGGTGCAGACAGCCTCTGCCTCTGAGCTGGAGTCCTGCACCGCAGTCCCGAAACTCACCCACCTCCTATCTCTGTCATCTGTAGACCCAGCACTGGAGGCCTTAGGAGAAACGCGTCCTGAGCGCCTCTCCCAGCCCGCGACTTCCCCCACAACGCAAGCCTCAGAAGGAGAAACTGACCCTACCAACCGCTCTGCAGACAGCAAATTCAAGCAGCTTCCCGAGGTCCACAGCACCCGGCAACCCCAGTCCTACCAACTACCCCGCCTATCTGACCTCCAGTCACTGTAACTATCCCTAGGGCTTTGTCTACTTGGTTGTAATAGATGTGGGGAAGTGCTGCTGACGTAAGGACTGTGATGGCAGTGGAGGAGCTGAAGAACTATAATCAGACTGTGAGACGCTGCTTTAAGGAGTGTGTGTTGGCTTTGACTAGCAGTAGTCTCACTGCTGCGGAGCAGGTGTGCATGGATAACTGCTTTTCCAAGGTCGTTAGGTTCAATGAGAGGATGGGGGAACTCATGGCGAGTGAGGCGCAGAGCAGGACAGAGGTAGGGAAGTAGTAAACATCAGATAGAAAAATACTTTTCAGGCAAAGTCGCGCAATTTTGTTTGATTTGAGTCTGATTTCAGACAAAATACGCAGACATTTCTGACACTTTCCCCAAAATAAAGGCCAATTCTACCCTAAAACTAGGCTTTCCGCCCTCCTACAGCCGGCCTCCGCAGCCACTCCCTACCCAAACAGACCTTGAAACGACCTTTTCCTCGGCCCATCCTCCTCGCTCTCATGACACACCGTCTTTTCCGGCATCGTCAGCGGATGATTGGGCAAAATCGAGCTGTTCATTAAGGCCTGAAAAAGGTCCTGGTCCCCCGCCTGCCTTTGCTTCTGTTTCTTAGATATAGCCACCGGCTTCGGGGGAGTCTGTGTGAGCCGCGTTTGGATGAGTTGGCCGGAAGCGTGCTGCTGCTCCTTGCTGTAGACTAGGCGAGACAGACGACAGCCCAGCATGCGGACCGACTGTATGGGGTACAGTCCTCTGAGCAGCTTCCCTGCGACTCTCCATATGTCGTCCCGCTTGTCCAGTACTCCTTGGCCGGTTTCGCTTTTGGAGAGCTCTTGGAAGGACTCGGTTTTGTAGAAGACGGTGACGGTGCGGCAGCCTGCAGTTCGCTCGCTTAGCTGTGCTTCGAGTTGGTCGCAGAAGACTCGCATATGCTCCTCGAGCAGTCTCGGCTCACTGGTGGGCGGGAACGTGTGGCAAACGCTGAGAGAGCGCTGGTCCTCGATCCGCTCGGAGTGGTCGCTTGTGCCGATCCCTAGTGCGGAGTTGAATAGCATAGTGGAGATAGTGTGAGGGAAGCCAGCGGCTATTTTCGCTGCGTACTCCAGTACTTGCCGACAGGTGGAAATGCCGATAGACGTGAGCAGCTCTTTCAGGACTTTCCCCACTTTCGGGATTTCACTGACATCTAGATCGGACATGAACCTGCGGATGTCCTCAGCCTCAGGCCGCAGGTAAAACTGTCCATTCGGCTTATTTACTTCACTGCATATCTTCGCAATTAGCTTGTTGCAGCCTATCCCGGCACTAGCAGTCATCCCAGTCTTGCTATAGACCTTCCCGCGGATTTCCTCTGCGAGCGCCACTCGGCCTGCGTCATTATTGGTTCCTCGCCGCAGTAGCAACTTGGTGACCAGTAAGTAGGCTTCATCCAGTCCCTTTGTCTCCATCAAGGGGTCGTATTCACTGAGAACTGCTCTGACTTCCCGAGAGGCAGCCTTGTACTTCTCCATCCGAGAGGCGATTTGGACCATATTCGGACATCTTTTCTCTGCTAAGTGCAGCGGAGTCCCGGATTTGACCCCAAATCGCCTGGCCACGTAGTTGGAAGCCGTTATCATGCCATTAAACACCACCGCGACTGGCTGCATAGCCAACTTCGGCCTTTCCCTGATCTCCACTGCCACATAAAACATGTCCATATCCACCAAAATCCACGTTTCCGCCGTGCACCTCAGCGCCTCCAGCTCCTCTATCCTGCGCACAGCGTCCTCACATGCCATTTGAATGAGGCCTGCAGGCTGCTGGTAGAACTGCTCCAATTCCGTCCTTAATTGGTGGATTTTGGCCTGCAGACCTTCTTGTTTGTGGGTACGGAAGGAGGACTGCGGACGCTTGTGGGCGCTGCGGGAGTCCAGGTCGATCCACACTTCAGGGTGGGGCTCCATATTGGTTATAGAGGGAAGTGGCTCTGGGGCACTTAAAGTGGCTGCATAGAGATTGGCTGCTCTATTGACTACTGGAAAGGTCTGTTGCGGACTTCTTAGCTGATGTGTCTGTGGGTGTTAGGCCTTACACGACCCACTCATATCCTTGCTGCCTTCCAGAGAAGACGGGAGGAAATGGGAACTATGAAATCACCAAGTTCCAAATACTGTTAAAACCCCCAAAACAGTCTAATCTAAGTCCATTAACGATAATTAACCCTATCGGGTGCCCCCTACTCCCCGCAGTCCCCAACATCTCTTCTCTTGTATGTAAATTTCCCCTGAAAGACGCAATTTGGCCCTAAAGCAGCTGATTCCCCTGTCTCTGCAGAGGTGTAATATGGCGACAGGCTTCAACTTCGTCTTCAAGTTCATTTTGATCGGAGACTCGGGCGTCGGGAAGTCCTGCCTCTTGCTGCAGTTCACGGATAAGAGGTTCAAGAACGACCATGACCTTACTATTGGCGTGGAATTCGGGTCGAAAGTGGTGTCTCTGGGCTCCGAGAACGTCAAACTCCAAATCTGGGACACAGTACCCCTCACCCAGGCCGGACAAGAAAGCTTCCGCAGCATCACCCGCAGCTACTACCGCAGTGCAGTTTCCGCCCTGCTGGTCTTCGACCTCACCAAGCGAGACTCCTTCGAAAGCCTGGGAGAGTGGCTGGCGGAGACCAAGTCCAACGCGAACCCCACCCTCTCAGTAACACTCGTAGGGAACAAGGCCGACTTGGAGACGGAGTAAGGGCTAGACAGGCGCTTGGTGTCCAGTGTGGAAGCGAGGGGATTTGCTGAGGCGCATGGCTTGGAGTATATTGAAACAAGTGCGAAGTCGGGACTTAATGCAGAGCGCTGCTTTGCGGACATGGCAGCCAGGGTCCTGCGCAATGTGCATGCAGGCGTGTATGACCTGAGCAATGAAAGCTGCGGAATTAAGACGGTGCAGACGGTGGTGAAGGGGCCGATGCAGGTGCAGCAGTTGAAGAAAGAGGTGAAGAAGCAGGGCTGTGCGTGCTAACAGTAGCTAGTTACTGCGTAGGAGCACCCTTAGTATAGAGGGATATATTCACATCAAATTTATATAGTATCATATATATAAGGTTTTCCGATTTCTGATAAATCTCTATATTCGCCCGCTCTTCTCTATCATCACAAGGGCCCAGTCACTTTAGATATGAGTGTGCAAAGCATGTATTTCTGCCTAAACTCCCAAACACTCACTAAAGCAGTCTCTGTTCCTTACTACTTATATACGTCTAGGAAAACGCAGCTTCTTTGCAAACCACTGTGACTGAGTCATAAAAGTCTCCTTGCGATTTCTGTACTTTGTTGCCTAGCTCTAGAGGGGAAATCCGCCTTTTCCCTGTCTTTTGCCTGTGCTGGAGGGAAATTGCCTTGCATATGCAGAAACAAGCCCTGAGGCCGCTGGAAATCGTGAGGACGTAGGTGACCAATATAGTGAAAAAGAGCATCAATTGGAACAAATACCCCTCGTCTCTGAGTGAGTATTTCCCACTCAATCTGACAGCCAGCTCCTTGTCACATATCATGAACACCAATAGAGCTGTGAGACCTGCAGCCTGGCATCCCGCCGCTACTCCCATCCCCAGCAAACAGCCCACATAGGGAAGTACATTCGCAGCGCCTATGCAGCTACTCAGCCATTCTGAATGGTGACTGTAATTCGCCACACACACTTCGCATATAGGGCAGTGCTGACTATTCGGCCACTTCGGTAGTTTGCAAAGTCTGCACAGGTCTCCGGACCCTGTATTACTATAGGGAAAACAGCTGTGTCTGGCGTAGTAACAGCAGGCGGCCATTGTGGCTGCTAGGACTAGCCCCATAGTCTGCCCAGTTGCCAGCGAAGCTGCCCAGGGAAGCGGAAGTTCTGCTGTCAAGAGGAGGGAAAACAGGGCCAATAGGGTCAAACCAGCCACTCCCTTCCTTTGCTCGCTGCTCCAGTGCTTTGGCCGCTGTTCCTTGGAACCCATTTTACCAATTATGGGCTTCTATGAGCTTAGGAAGGCGATTTCGCTGGGAAATTGGCTCATAATTGAACTGATCAGGAATCAGCAGGTCTGAAAACTGCGCAAATATATGGTTTTATGCATTAGGTCTAGAAACGACCTTGCTTCAGGGGAGTTTTCCAAATATTAGGGCTTTTGCTGTATTTCCACTGTCATAAATCCCCTAAAAATCGCATTTCTCACCTTATTTCACAAAATTCAGCCGAAAAGGACAAAATTACCAAAAATCCAATCCTTTTACAGCCAAAAAGTCCATACGGAGTAAATAGCCTATCCCAGAAACCTAAAATTAGAGCAAATCAGTCCAATTTAGGGACAAATCCAGGCCGAAACACGCTTCAAGTCCACTTCTCTACCTTTCTGCCATCATTAATGGATCCTGGGTGAAATCCCCTCCTTTGGACTGAGAGACTGTGGCAGTGAGTCGAGAGGCGTCGGAAAGAGGATAAGGCGCACTTGAATTGACATGAAGTCACTCTGGGTACACCTTATTTCCACTTGATTTCCGTCTCAATCGAATCCCAGCTTTCCACACGTGGAAGGTGAAGTAGCTGGCTATAGAGGTGGAGACGAGGAAGGAGAAGGGGAGAAGCAGGTTGAAGAGGTAGCCGTGGTCTAAAAGTGAGTACTTCCTGGTGATATGCAGGGCAAAGGAGTGGCCGCTGAGCATCAAGACCATTAGAAGTAGGTCAGCACTCACTTGGCAAATGGCAGTGAGAGCCATACCTGCAAGACAGAGTAGGTAGGGGAGGGTGTTGGCAGAGCCTATGCAGGAGTTCAGCCAGTAGGAGTGGTGGCTGTAGCCGGACACACAAATACCGCACATATCACAGTGAGAAGCATCTGATAGCCTCGGTGATTTGCATTCAAGCAAATAGTGCCGTTCCCACACTTATAGCGTAGGTCCTGGTGCGATGCGGAATAGTAGCAAAAGACGGATATCACTGTAATAGCCAGCCCCACAACCTGCCCTGTACCCATAGGAATGACCCAATTCACCGGCAGTTCCCCTGCTACTACCAAACTGGCAATAGCCGAAATTCCCGACCCTGTGATTCCTCGAAGCTGTTGGACTGTCCAGCCCTTACCCATTGTTCCTTTTAACCATATGTTTTTCCTTACCCTATTGGTGCACTTCTCCGAAATTACACACATATATCCCCTATACCCGCTAATAATCAGCAAATAGCGTAGTGTCAGCACTCTAGCAGCAACGCGTAGACTACCGAAGACTAATCCTCTATTACTACTAGCCTTTCCCCCGCTGATGCGATATTTGAGTAGTTCCGGATTTGTCTTCGCAAGACTGATCCCCTATTCCTGACATATCCAGTGCATGTAAGTCAAAAGACTCACTCTGCACTTTGCACGACACGTTGGAAGCCATGGGCAGTCCTGTGTCAGAACTGGGGTAGGGCCTGTTCATTCCCTGTACGGGCTGGGCCTGTCTGTGAGTTTTGCGCTGTTCCGACCACTGGAATGCTGCTTTGGAGAGGTGGCAGGCGAAGCTGGCCCAAGTGGTAGTGGCGAGAGTGACTGAAATGAGGAAGTGGAAAAAGAGGGAAACTCGGTATAAGTAGCCTTGGTCGAGTAGTGAATAGCGATATATAATTCGCCTAGCTGTGTCCTGGTCTGTAGCTATTAAGGCCAGGAGAACTGTAGAGGCGAGTAGTTGGCAAATCGCAATTGCCCCCACACTGAACAGGCATAGCAAATAAGCCGAATAGTTGCTGGCGCCTATGCAGCTATTCAGCCAGTCCGAATGATGGCTATGCGCAGGCACACAGACTTCACACACCTCACAGTGGTAAGTCCCAAGTAAAGCTGGCATTTCGCATTTCCCATAAAGCACCCCTGTCCCTCTCTTGTACCCGCAATCAATATGAGGCGTGTAGAAGCACACTGCGGCCGAGGCAGCTGCTAGTCCTAGGCCCACAGTAAGTCCTATTGCTAGCGAAATGAGCCAAGTCTGTGGCAGTTCTTCCGCTATAACGAAGGCAACTGCTGTTAGGAAGCCGAGACCTGCCACTCCCTTCAGTTGTTGGCAAGTGCAAGTCTTTCGCCTTCTTTTCTGCGTGGCCATATATATGCAATGGTCTATTAGCGGAAGTTATAGTGCTGTGGAGGCCTGACAAATATGAAGACTGCCGGTTACTCTATGGACTGATGGCCTTTAGTGGCTATTTCGACCTAAAAGTGCTTGTTCATCAAGACTGTTGACTTACAAAAAGTCTAATTCACTTGCAAATAGAAAAATTACCTGCAAACAAGTAAAGAAATTTTCCATTTCTACGCCTAATCGACCTATAAAAGGCAGAAATTCGCCTACTGTCTGTTAAGCATCGGCCCTCCGGATTCCGCTTCCCTCACTGCACTAATTCCTGTGATTTCCGCTGAATTTGCATCGAAGGAGTCACTATGCAGCCTTACCATTGTGCCATTGATCACTGCTTTCCTCGGGAACACGTAGGCAGGCTGGACCTTGCTTTGACCCAGCTTACACCGCAGAGACAGGAGTTTCCGTATGCGGGACAGAAAGGCGAAACAGGAGACTGCAAGGATATAGACAGATATGAGGACGGCGATAGGAAAAGCAGGTAGAAGACAGTAGTGAAGTAGCGAAAAGTACCTCATTCCTTGGCTCTGTATGAGAAAGGCGATGGCCAATTGACAGCCTGCAGTTACCGCCAAAGCTACCAAAGTAGTGAGATAGGCAGTGGCATTCCCTGCACAAGTGCAGGTGTTTAGCCAGTAGGAGTGGTGGCTGTAGGCGTTCCCACATACTTGTCAGTCCCACTACAGTCGGCAAATGGCATTTTCCACAAATCACTCCCGACCATTCTAAGCTCCAAGTCTGGGTCTGTTAGCGGAAAAGCAGGCTGCTGCCGCTACTCCCAAGCCCAGCATTTGCCCAATACCACTCCCCACACTATGGGCAGGTTTGAGGCTGCAAGGGAACTCAGGAGAGTACAAAGGCCAGGCCCGCTGTCTGCACCCCCCAAGCCTTGGTAAAAAGTTCATTTTCCCCATATGTTATCGATCCTTTATTATGACGGGGTCTGACTATTACCTGGAAGCAGCAATTCCCAGGGAATTAGAGAGGGCCCAAGCTTTACTTTAGGCCGAATTTGGAACAGAGTCTCTTTCAGTAGTTATAAAATGTTGGCGATAGAAAGAATTTCGACATATTTCGGTTGACATAGGGGGTTTCAAACTCGCAGGCAGTAGGAAAGCCGCAGAACTGCAAAGGCTTAGAAGGAAATAGTGTTTCCGGGCTTTTCATGCAATTCGCTAATTTCTTCAAAGAAATAGCAGGGATTTCTCAGAAAGGAAGGGATATTTGGAGGATTTAGGGGTGCTGCCTGTTTGTTCAAGTTCTCTACGCCTATTCGATCACTTCTTAGTGTAAAAAGGGCGGATATAGAGAGAAAAGACGTACAAATTGAAGGAAAAAGCTTCCAAATCAGATTTAAAGACCCAATTTCCCCTATTTCTGAGATTTGAATTAAAAGCACCTTTAAATGAGATCTGAAAATCCGTTTTTCTGCAAATTACCCAAATTCAGCTCCAAAAGGCCAATTCCTAAGAAGCTAGAGAGCTACTGGCAAGCAGTGTGTTTGCAGGGAATACTCGTCTAGTCCCTTGAAAGGTGATTTTCACATCGCCTAAAGAGTCATTTCCGGTCTTCCAGGGCGAGAAAAGGACCGATTCCCGTTCAGAGCGCAGGCCTGGAGTGCTGGAATCTACGGAGGGAGCGGCAGGAACTGCCTGGAAAGCAGCCTTTCGGTTTTGTTTGTACTGGGCAAGAAGTCGGCAGAGGTGCAGGGCGAGGTTGGAAAGGCTGGCTATTGCTAAAGAGGCGGAAACGAGGAGGGAAAAGACGAGAGTCAAGTGGTACAAGTAGCCCTGGTCCTTTAGAGCGTACTTCTGTCCCAGTCGCACTGCCAAGTCCTTGTTCCCCAGCATTAACACCCACAGACCCACTGCTGCGGCCGTTTGTCCCACAGTAGCTACCGCCAGGCCTAGCACTACACTGAGGTACACCCAGGCGTTGCCTGCGCCTATGCAGCTGTTTAGCCAATCAGAGTGATGGCTGAAGCCGGGCACACATACGTCACAAATATCGCAGTGGTGAGTGCCTGGTAGACTTGGCAATCGGCACTTCTCACATAGGATTCCCGACCCACATTGATAGGAAACCTTGTAGGGAACCACGTAGAAGCAGCACAGAGCTGATACTGCTGTAACTGCAAGACCAAGGCCTTGCCCCGTCCCGAGTATTACAGCCCAGAACACCGGCAGTTCCGCTGTGACTATTAGCGACCAGACCGCGATAACAGTGATTCCCAAGGCTGCTCGGACCTGCTGGGCGCTACAGGTCTTGTGAGAGGAGGGCCAGTCTGCCATCTAGTATACCTCCTGCAGCCAAGGGCTTAAATATGCTCAGTTAACTGCGCGAGTGCTTTTAGCTTATGTGAGAAGCTGTTCCTGACTTATGCTTTGGCGAGGGAAATTGACTTTGGATGCAGTACTACTGGAAATAGAACAAAGGCATCCTATGTCGGCAATACTGAGTAAAAACATCGCTGGACTCAATGGGGCTTTCAGACCTGTCAGAACAGAGTTACCAGAGAGCAAGAGTGCTTTTCTACTAGGGCTGTGCGGTGCTGAAAGGCTTCCCCCCGCCGTGTGTCTTAAGGAGCAGTTTCCCCACTCGAAAGGTCGACTCCACGACAGAGTCAAACGAGTCTCCCTGCAAGTTACCAGGCAGTGAGGCTTTTTCTGCGAACCTAGGCAATAAATTCGCCTTTTCAGTCTTTTCTTTTCTCCCATAGAGAAAAAAGTCTGCAAGTCAGCGTGATTCCATTCACGACGCAGACGATCGCGATAGAGCAGGAGACAAGAAGTGCGAAGAGAAGCATAAGGTGGAAGAGGTAGCCCTAGTCTCTGAGTGCGTATTTCCCACTAAGTCGCTGTGCAAACGACTTGCTATTCAGCATTAGCCATACAGAGTGACTGCTATGGCTCCCGGGTCCTAGGGAACCTGTCAAGTAAGCAAGGGAGTTGCTGGAGCCGATGCAGCTGTTCAGCCACTTGGAATGGCGAATATAGGCCGGAACACATAGGTTGCATTTATCACAGTGGACACTGCCTGCGAAACTCGGCGATTCGCACTTCGGACAAAACGTCCCGCCTCCTTGGATACTAGAAACAGGCTTGTGAGAGGCGTAGCAATATAGGGCCGAGACAAGGGCTAGGCAGAGGCCCAAAGCCTGCCCAGTCCGACCGGCCCATTGCTAGGCAAGGACTTCTATGAAGGAAAGGAGGACGGTCAGGCCTGCTGCCCTCTGACTTTCCTGCATTTCCACTATTGCCAACACTCTCATAAAGCGATTCCTGTACCGAGGCTGCCTTTGATAGAGACTTAGTGATTTGTCTAGTTGAGGACATTGGTGAGTAGGCTTTCAGGTGAGAATGTGGCTTGCGAATGTAAGCAGGGACATTTGGTGTGCATGGAGAAGCTTTACTTGGAAATAGATAAATGTCCAGTTGCGTACACATTCGAATTATACTAAGTTGACAAGTTTAGGGCTTATTGATTGCAGAAACTCGGTATTTTGCTCTTCAAAAGGACTTCAGACCCTAAAAGTGGCAATACTCGCCACTATTTATGCAAATATAGGCAAAAGCGCGCTTATTTCTCTATCCTCACTATTAAACTGAAAGAAGGCCGAATTTACTCACTAAACCACCTCCTGGTCGCTCCCCACTTTCACCGTCTCTCCACAGCGAACATTGGAGGAGTCGCTTTGAACTTGCCAAGAGACAGTGGACGCTTTTGCCCATTTCTCTTGCCTTTTCTCCTCCTTGCTTCGAAAGAACGGAAGGACCCGGACTTCTCTGCGCTGCTTCCAGAGGGCGAAGGCCTTGGGACAGTGGCGGCAGACACCGAGAAAGCTGGAAAAGGCGAGAACTGCGGAAATCAGAGCAGAGAAGTGGTGTAGAAGGTGGAAAAGATACCCTTGGTCCCTCAGCGAATAGCGCGTATTTATCCTCAGTGCTAGGTCTTTATCAATAGCGGAAAGGACTAATAGACTCACACCAGCTGCCAATTGGCACAGGGCAGAGAAGCCCAGGCCCAGCAAGCAGCCTAGATAGGTAAAGCAGTTCCCTGCGCCTATGCAGCTGTTCAGCCAATCAGAGTGGTGGCTATAAGCAGGCACACAGACTTCACAGATGTCACAGTGACTTGCACCTGCGATAGTCTGCATTTGGCACTTCTCACATACAGTGTTTCGCATAGATATCAGTCCGAATTCACTATGTAGGGTAAAACAGCACCGCAGTGCAGAGACTATAGCGAGCGTCCAGCCTGCGAATTGGCCTATGGCTAGAGGGATTGCCGAGGAAGTAGGCAGTTCGGAGGTTATTAGGGTCGACATGGAGGCCAGGACTGCGAGACCGAGGATGGCCCGGACCTGGGCACAGCTCCAGCACTGCAAGAAGCCTCGGTTTCTACCCATATTGATGCAGGCTGATGGCCTCTTCGCAGTATTTCTCTATTTGGTATGCTGAATTGGCGGTTAAATCAGGTATTAGGCAGAAGGGGAAATTCCCCCTATATAGACCCAATTCCCTACTGCCTAACTACTGCTTAGTACGAACGTCCCCACAGGGCTCGCTTCGTGGCTACCTCTCCACACGCAAAGCAGTGCTCTCCTTCACACGGTTCCTGCTCGAACGGCAAGTTCAGCGTCTTCGCAGCTCCCGTCAGTATCTCCTGTTCCTGCGCAGACAGCGCCTTTGAGTCCGCTGCGGACCGTTCCTTGACTGCCTTCTCACACTCAATCCGCTCACACCAAGGTGTGAGGACGAAGTTGCGAGCGTTTAGCGCGGTCATGAAGTCGGGCCAGTTGGCGGCTTTGATGATGCGGGCGTCCATGTTGGCCTTGGCTTTGTTGAATAGGTCGCGCTGGATGGTTTTTAGTAGGTCGGGGATTTGGGTGATTTCGGTCCAGGCGATGACTGAGGCTTCGCGGTTGTCACGTCTAACCACACGCACAGTCCTATTTTCCAAGTCCTTCGGCCCTAATTCAATTCTCAGCGGCACTCCTTTCAACTCCCACTGGTTATACTTCCACCCAGGCGTGTAGATGTCCCTGTCGTCCACATGCACTCTCACCCCCATCAGTTCCAACGCCAGAGCCAGCGCCTTCGACTCCGCAACTATCGCATCAAACACGTTTTTCTTGAAAATGGGCACTATTACGACCTGTATGGGCGCAATTCTAGGCGGTAGCACTAGGCCTTTATCGTCGCTATGCACCATTACCATCGTGCCAATTGTGCGAGTTGTCAGTCCCCAGGAGTTCTGCCAGGCAAATTGCTTCTCACCTGCGCGGTCTTCGAAGATGATTTTGAACATTTTGGAGAAGTTCTGGCCGAGACAGTGAGAAGTGGCAGCCTGGATGCCGCGGCCATTCGCAGGGATCATAGTTTCAATGGAGGTCGTGTAGAAGCCGCCTGCGAATTTCTCCAGCGTGCTTTTCTGTCCTTGAATCACAGGCACAGCCAACAACTCCTCATACACCTCCTTATATATATCCAATATAACCCGCACTTCCGCTGCAGCCTGCTCCAAGGACTCATGTGCCGTATGTCCCTCCTGCCACAAGAACTCCCTAGTTCTCAGGAAAGGCGTGGGGTGCTTGAACTCCCATCTCACGACATTGCACCACTGGTTGATTTTGAAGGGCAAGTCACGGTGACTGCGGATGCGCTTGGCGAAGGTAGGGTACATGATGGTTTCGCTGGTAGGACGGATTGCTATAGGGTCTGGGAGTACGGTGTCGCCAGTTTTGGTGATCCAGGCCACTTCAGGGGCGAAGCCTGCTATATGTTCCTTCTCAGTGTTGAGTCGACTTTGGGTCACGAACATTGGGAAATAGCAATTCTGCACTCCAATTTTCTTAATCTTCGCATCGAAGAACTTCTGAATTTCCTCCCAAATGCTATACGACCAGGGCATGAGGATATAGCACCCCGACACATCCGGGTAGTACTCCACCATGTCAGACTTGGTGATCACCTGAGAGAACCACTCGGCCAGGTCCTCTGAACGAGTGACAGTGATTCGCTTGGTGTCTTCGTCTTCCTTGGCTGCAGGCTCCGCGGCCACAGGCTTCTTTTGCACTTTCTGCTGGTCGATTTCGGAGTGTCTTTTGGTCTCTTCCGGGAAATCGACAACTTGCAGGATCGAGTTCAGTCCGTGAGACTCAATAAAGCGCATCAAGTCCGAAGGCGCAATTTCAGTGGTTGCTGCATTCGTAAGTGGGTGAAACAGCACTTTCCCTGCATCCACCAACGCCTTGTCCAGCAGAAACTTCACCACTTTCTTATCCGTGTCGTTGGGCAGTGCGAAAGGCGTCACAGCGCCCTCCTGCGTGCCGAGGATTTCCGCCATTTTGGCAGGGTCCGCTTCTCGGACTCCGCCAGTGGCGCCTACGATGCGGCCGATCACTTTGTAGGAAGTCTCTGTGGACTTGTCTGCACTGACCAGGTAGTACCGGTCCTTTTTGTCTTTTAGGAAGAGGTTCTTGGCGAAGGAACCTTCCACGCCTGTGACTGCTTGGACCCAGGTGTCCACAGTTCTCACCTCCGCATGAGTTACAGTGCGGAAGGGAATCCCCAGCGCTGTCAGGTTGCCTTCAAGTTGTGCTCTGTCAGCAAAGACCCTTGCCATTGTGGTAAAATGAGCGGAGGATATTACAAATCGCCTCAGCATCTATTACGATATAGCCCAGGGTGCCACTAGGCTGGGGCGTACCTGCGTCTTCCCTGCCTTTCCAGCGCCATCCATCCCTATCCCTTATACAATGTCCTACCAAGTGGACTACGCCAAGAGCGGCCGAGCCAAGTGCAAAGCCTGCAAGCAGCCCATCGAACAAGGCTTCCTACGCCTCGGGAAGATGACCGACGCAGGGCAGTACCAACAGGTCTGCTGGCACCATGTGGCCTGTGTCTCCAGACAAAGAGCTTGCAGGGACTTGGAAGTCACGCAGTTCAAAGGGTGGGAGGAACTCAAAGAGGAGGATAAGGAGGCAGTCAGGGAGTCGTTTGCGCAGGCGAGTAAGGGCGGAAATAAGAGAAAACAGACTGTTTTGGACCCGAAAACGGGAGAAGCGAAGGCTGAGCCGGGCACTAGCAGACGCCAGCCCTTGCTATTAGAGCCGCCAATCGAAAAAAAGCAAAAAAACGCGCCGACCAACAATACCCGCGACTTTAATACAATCGTAGACGAGGCGGAATCAGCTTTCAATGCGGCCCTTCACAATAAGTCGACTAAATCGTCCTCCTCACCCGGCTACAACAAGAAAAAAGGCCTCACAGCCGACCAAAACGCCCAGTATTTAGCCTTCTGCGACCTATTTGACGAGAAAAAAACAGACGAATTGCGCGACCTTCTGCGTCAAAACCACTCCCGAGTGAGCGGCAACAAGAAAGTCCTCGTCGAACGATGCGCAGAAGGGAAACTGCTGGGTGTCCTGCCCCTCTGCAAAAGCTGCAACAAGGGGTACATCCACCTGGACTGGAAGAAGAAGAAATACGTGTGTGAGGGACATATGGAGCACGGCAGGAAGGAGGACTGTGAAGGGGAGGTGGACCAAGAGGATGTAGTGCGGAGGGAGTGGGTGGAGGACTAGGACTAGCTATGGATTGTAGTGATATGGAGGTGGTGCTGAGGACGGAGCTGGGCGGAAAGGCGAGTGGGGCGGTGCAAGGGAGGCTAAGGAGACTGTTGGTGAGACAGAGGTAGGCGGAGTGCACGAAGTGTGTGGTCAGTAGTTGCTCTGAGTCCGAGTTTCAGCACTGTGTGGATGGCTGCATGCAGCCCTGCGTTTCCTTCCGTCTCCACTACGATTCCCAGCGTTCCCGCTTCATTTCAGTACCATTCATTTAGGCCCTCGACCAGCAAGTCGCCTCCCACTGCCTTTCTCTCCCCTCTGAAGCAGCCTTTCAGCAGTGTGCGGAAACACACATTTCCTCCTCTCTCTCTCAACTCCCAGCCTTCGAAGCAGCACTAGCAGCCTGGCAGGTAGACTAACTCTGGTCGCTACGGCTAAACTAGCTAGAGCTAGGAGAGGGAGCTGCTGTGGATCGGGGAAGAGGCTCGAGTGCTGGAGTAGTGCAAAAGGAGCTTAAAATAAAGGTGCAGGAGTTGGGTGGGTCGGGCTGGGACCTGTTCTCTGAGGTCCTCGCCTTCTGTGGGAGTGGTGGACTGCGTGTCGGGGTGGGTGGTCTGAGTAGCTGGGTCTCTCTCCGCACTGCTCAAACTGTCATAAGGACTTAACGTGCCACTCCCAATGATTTCTTTGCTGTATTCACCCATATATATTAGAAGTGTAGAATCATAACCCGAATAGGAACGGGTGGCAGCTAGGTCAGCAGGCAAAGCGGACACAGCGCTGCCAGTTAGCTTTCGCATATTTGCCATATACGTCGATTCCTATCTTGATGTATTTCGGCAGGAATTATCTGCTCTTTTTAACGTAAATCTGACTGAAAAGCCGAAAGCGCCGACAGAGAGAAAAGTTCGCAACTTAAGAAAGATATTATTCCTTATATGTTAGGGTGTTAGGGGAATACAGAGGTACTATAAAGGTTGTATGCAATTCTTCAAAACTCAGTCACTAAAGCCCAATTTCTCCCAAAGCAGTCTATTTGCCCTGCCATCTGCACTAAACTTCTCCCTTCACACCGTTATTCCCATCTTATTTCCCACTTCCTGCTTACTCGCCACGTGTACTTCTAACTGTTTAAAGAGTGGAGTCGCGCGCAGGGTCCTTCCCAGCCTCAGAACTAGCAGCTGGACTGACCTCAGTAGGGGCTTGGCTGGGCGGCGGGGACTCAGACGGGGGAGAAGATTCGGAACTGTCCTCGGAAACAGGCTCTGAGCCAGGAGGAGCGCAGGCCTCGATCATGTGCTGACAGAAGTGTGTTTCTAAGTCAGCGTCTAGTTCGTTGCGATGCACGAGTGCCCACTCCAGTTCCTCTTCGTAGTAGTTCTGGATGGCTGTGCAGCCTTTCTGCATCATGGGAGGGTGGAAGTCGTAGGTGTCGTACCGCCACATGTCACACATGTCTTCCAGCATCACTATCACGTCTGACTGTTTAGTCTTGCCGTACAGCAGTTTGACTGACTCTTTGACGATGGCCTTGCAGGCGAGACAGTACAGGTCGGGGGTGATGCCTTTGGGCTTCTTTGGAGCGTGTCCTCCTGGATGGACACCGTTACCTCCAGGGTATTTGGCTGCCTGGACAGAAGCAGCCCAAGCCAATAATAGCAAAATGTGCATTATTAGGCCATAAAGTCGACTTAGACGCTACTTGGCGACATCAGCCTCCTCACCAGTGCCGCCCCCCTGCTCTCCAAGTGCTGTTTCTCCTCCTTCCCGTTGTATACGTAGGGACAAAACTGGCTCAGAAGTGAGGCGGCTGTCGCACTCTTCTTTACCTGCACCCGGTGCTGCAACTTGGTCAGCTGAGCAGACAGACGGATTTGAGCGTGGTGCGAAGGAGCGAGTGGGGGCTGGGAAAGGGGTCGAGGGGTGGGCAGGACCAGGCCTTGCAGCGAATTGTGTTTGTTTCGCTCAATTGCCAACTTCAAATACACGAAATAGCAGTTGTCGCACACAGACTTCTGAGAGTAGTAGTTGCTGGGTCGTAAGTGCGGATAGGCCACGATTAAGGCCTGTATATCAACATCTGGGTAGGGATTACAGGTGCGTTGGGCAAGTGCTAAAGGGTCTGCATCGCTGTATTGCTGTTGGGAGAAAGATTTGCACTCGATTTCATCGAGAAGTAAGTCTTTGAGCTGGACGTATTTGGGCCCTGGCTCCTCCTCCCCTGCCTCTCCCCCCTGCACTTCGCAGTACTTCCTGCCCACACACCTCCGTTCCTGTCTATTCTGCTCCCGCAAGCCTCGATTCTCCCGCTTCTTCTCTTCCGACCACTCACACAGCAGCACTGTCAGCTTCCGCACATATATCAGCCACAGGCCTCCATTGGAATCCCTGAGGAACTCCATCGCCATGGTCTTGACCCTTTGGTCCCGCTTACTTTCCAGCATTGCAATTAGTGCTCTGGCTGCTGATTCTAACTGCAGGTTGATAGAGAGTGCTCGTGAAGGTTCGTTTTCCAGGAAAGCGTGGTAGAAGTTCCTTTGGTAACTTGAAGTTCCTTGATTTCGGTATTGCGAGGAAATGAAGAAGTTGGCCTTAGTGCGCTTTTCTTCCCGCTCAGCGGCTTCCAGGTCGTAGAGGAGTCCTTCCTTGTTGGCGAAGTTCGCCCTGCGGAACTCCAAGTCAGGCTTTTTGCTGCGGTGGTAGAGCACGAGGTAGAGTGCGCCTTTCTACGTGCTGCCTACCTTGTGAGGGATGTAGTCATATACACATTCCCACTGCGCTCGGTTGTACCCAGCAGCCAGAACAGTGTTGATTTGACTGTCCTTCAGCAAGTGGTAACTGCCCCTGATTCCCTTCGCAATCCTCACTATTGCCAAGTTGTCCCTTTCTACTCGATGTGTCCTCACCTGAGACGCGAAGTGGTCCCACTGACACAGAGGTCGTGCCTTGATGCGTAGCTTGTTTCTAGCAGAGATTGAGAACTTATCGGTGTAGTACCAGTTCAGGATTTGTCCCTGCGCGAGTATGAGAGTGCCGGGGACCTGCAGAGAGGTGTTGTAAGTGATGTTGGGGTCATGAGAAAGCTGAGTGGTGGGTACTTTGGAAATGGTTTCGAGTACTTGACTGTAGGACTTGCGGTCTTTGATGGTAAAAATGTTGTCCGGGTTAAAGTCCATATTGTGGCTAAGGGGTCAGTCCAGGACTCCGCACAGCAGTGGCCTTTTGGGCCTGAAACGCCCATGTTGTCTGTACAGCATGGCCAGTGCCTAGAACAGGTGATAAATCAATGGCGCAGGTACGGGCTCTGCGGGACAGTTTCGTGGTGCAAAGTCAGGATGTGGAGTACACTGAGGAGGAGATCTTGGCTCGCTACGATTACTCCGACGTCATCGTTCGCGGGTCTCAAGTCTTTCCCAAGTCCGAGTCCCTGATATTCAAGACTGCCCGGAGAGTCCCGAAGACCGGCTTGCTATTGGTGGGCTGGGGAGGCAACAACGGAACTACCTTGACTGGAGGCATCATTGCTAACAAGCTCGGCCTCACCTGGCATACAAAGGAAGGAGAGCGACAGGCGGATTACACAGGGTCACTGACGCAGGCCACCACTGTGAGACTTGGTAGGACTGAAAGAGGCGAGCAGGTGTATGTGCCATTCAACCATCTCCTTCCCATGCTGGATCCCAACTCTCTCGAAATTGGCGGGTGGGACATCTCCAGTCTCAACCTGGGCGAAGCACTCCGTCGCGCTCGTGTGATGGACTACGACCTGCAGAACCAGCTGTATCCGCACATGGTGGGGTTCAAGCCCTGGCCCTCCGTCTACCAGCCTGACTTCATTGCGGCTAACCAGGGCGACAGAGCTGATAATGTGCTCGAAGGCACCAAGGCCGAGAAGGTCGAAGCCATCCGCGCCCACATCAGACAATTCAAGGAGGAAAAGAACTTGGAAAAAGTCATAATTCTCTGGACTGCAAACACAGAGCGGTACGCGAATCTCACAGCAGGGCTAAACGACACTGCGGACAACTTGCTAGCCGCTATCGCCCGAGACGAAGCGGAAATCGCGCCTTCCACCCTATTCGCCGTGGCTGCTGCGATGGAGGGTTGCACGTACCTCAATGGCTCTCCCCAAAACACGTTCGTACCAGGACTAATTGAGCTGGCGCAGAGGCAGAACATCTTGATTGCAGGGGACGACTTCAAGACAGGACAGACGAAGATAAAGTCCGTCCTTGCAGACTTCCTGGTGAACTCTGGACTGAAGCTCTGCTCTGTAGTGAGCTACAACCACCTGGGGAATAATGACGGCAAGAACCTTTCCGCTCCGCACACTTTCCGCTCCAAGGAAATCTCGAAAGCCAATGTTATTGACGATGTGGTGGCCGGCAACTTCTTGCTGTATGGACGAGAGGAACACCCTGACCACTGCGTGGTCATTAAGTACGTGCCGTATGTGGGCGACAGCAAGCGGGCGATGGACGAGTACACGAGTGAGATCTTCCTGGGAGGACGTAGCACGATAGTGATGCACAACACGTGTGAGGACTCTTTGCTCGCTGCGCCTATCATGCTGGACCTAGTCATACTTTCGGAACTCACGGAAAGAGTGTCCGTCAAGCGGGAAAAAGACACTGTCTTCGAGCGCTTCCACTCCGTCCTAAGCATCCTTAGCTTCCTTCTGAAAGCGCCTCAAGTCCCAGCTGGCACTCCAGTAGTCAACGCCCTGTTCCCTCAGCGGCAGTGCATCGTCAACATCCTGCGCGCCTGCGTCGGCCTGCCTCCTGAGAACAACATGCTGCTGGAGTACAAGGTGAGAGGACTGATGAAGATCGGGGAAAGGAACGGGGTGAGAGCGAATGATGCCTAAGTTAGGTCCGTACGTTAACGGCTAGACTTGGCAGCATACTAGTCTTGGCTTTCAAATGACTTAGAGATAGTACATTTACCAATACATATCAGTTAGCGGCATGGACTCCTCCTCAAAGTCTCAAAACAGCCGCTTCGAAGCAATGCTTCAGCGCTACCGCTCCCAACTCGTTCCGGCCGACTCCAAGCCCTCAGCCCTAGTCGCCCGGCTCTCTCTCTCCAGGGCCAAACCTGCTTCCAAAAGCTCCAGCACCACTGCTAGTCCCGAGCCTAACAAAGACTTAAAACGCTGGCGAGACTACTGTCAGTCTCTCGCTACAGAACTAGCAGAAGTCCAGAAGAAACAGAAGGAGTTGGAACAGACTAGAGAGCAGGACATGGCGACAATAGAGAAATTGACAAGAGAAGACAGAGAGCGGAGGACTGGTCAGCTGCTGGAAGGTGTTAGGGGTCCTTTAAAGGACTTGGCAATGAGTGTGATTGGACTGAGGACGCAGCTGGATCGAGTGCAGGACGCAGCTTGGCAACAGAGACGAGAACAACAGCGAGCAGTTCTCAGTGCAAGATACAGCCGAGCCAAGAGCCAAAGCACCAAGTCCCCTAACTGTTAGCATCATCGCAATGTCCTCCAGTAGCAGTCCCAAAAAGCACTCTGCTGACCCTGCTTCTCCCTACGTCCCAACCTCGCCCTCCTCGCCCTGTCCCCTGCCTGTTCCGCTCCGCAGCAGTTCCCAACTCTTTAGACAGGCTGAATCTCTACTCAATGACATTGGATATCACCGAGGGAAGCTAGTCCCGAAGTTGCTGACCAAGACTCCAGAGCGCTACCGGGTGGATATCAGAGCCCCAGGCCCCTCCTTTGTCCCCCCTCTGGACCTAGCGTCCTTTAACCCGGAAACTGACTCTGCATTAAAGATTCCCTTGCGCCCTGCGAAAGCCAGAGAACGGCCCAAAGCCGCTTTTAAAGAAGTCATTTTGACGCCTCGAAAGTCCACTAATCGCTCTTCTCGTCCACCCACTACACACCGCCCCTCCGCCAGTCGCAGCAAACCCCTGCGAAAAGACTGCCCCTTTGAACTAAATTCAGAGGAAAAGGCCGCCTTGAGACACACGAGTGACCAGCAAAGGCAGCACCTGGCAGCCAGCTTGAAGCTGGAACTGGGAAAACGACTCGCGAAAAGGAACAGAATGGGCATATTTTCGAAGCAAGTGAATAAGCTGCGGGAAGAAAGCATGTTCGAGTTGGCAATGAGTGAGAAGTGAGGACTACACAGGGTGAAAAGCGACGTGGCGCCCTCAATTCGCCAGCTGAGGGCCAGAATAAAGGAAAGAAGAGGAGTTGCAGTCACTGAGCCCGACTCCAGTCCCAAGATTTCTCATACAATGCTGGCTCAAACCCTGGCAAAGCGGCTTGTGGACTCCCGCTGGGTCTCCAAAAGGACCGATTTGCCCTTCGACCACGACCCAGACGAGCTCCTAGGCAGGTTCAAGTGGTTCTTCACAGAGCGTCTACAGCACCTGATTCCTAGTCCGCAGGCCTTTCGACTGCCAGTGGGGCGTACAGCCAGGGAACTACTTCGCCATTAGCACACGTACGAATTCCTCGTAGGACAGCTTGCCGTCTCGGTCCAGGTCTGCGTCTGCGAATAACTCGTCGAGTTCTTCCTCGCTGATGTACTCGCCCACCCGCTCTATGGCTCTGCGTAGCTCCTCTCGACTGACCAGCTGGTCTCCGTCTTTGTCAAATGCTAGGAATACCTCGAACAGCTCCTGGTCACTTTCGCTTTCCTTCATCTTCTTAGCCATCAGCACCAGAAACTCGTGGAAATCGATGAATCCGTTCCCGTCAGTGTCCACTTCATCCATCATATCATTGAGTTCCGGCTCAGTGGGGTTTTGCCCCAGCGACCTCATAACGATTCCCAGTTCCTTCGCTGTGATCGTGCCGTCTCCGTCCTTGTCGAAGAGGGAAAAGGCAGTGCGGAACTCCGCAACCTGTTCCTCTGTGAGATGTTCAGCCATTGCAATGTGGGGTCAGCTGAGAGAGTGGCTGCTGGGCGGAGTGTACTCAGAGGACTACAGTTCGCTTACAGACGGAGGACCGGAATGCATGGCACAGCTGAGTGCGGAGTACAAGTGGGGCAGTGCGGGGATTACGCTGGCTTGGTATGCACTGCTGTTCTACGTAGTTGCGAGACCGAGAGTGAATCCGATGCTTGGAAAACTGCCTGAAGGCGTGCACGCCACTAAGCTTGAACTGCTCACCGGTCTGCTGCTTGTCCTAAGTTACCTGATGCAACTCACCTACAAGGTCCTGGGCAAACGGCTCATCTTTATGCTTAGTCCTTGTCACCTAGTGTGCGCTATGCAGCTTCTACTGTGTGTACTGCCGACTAGTGGCTTTAGTTACTGGCTCTTCCTGACTATGAGTGCGTGGATGTTCGGACCGTAAGAATCAGATAGTGTTCTGGCTCTGCTTGCGCCGGACCCTGGACTGATATCGTTGCCCGGGGAAGAGTTTTCCTTCTGGTACGAGCATGTATTAGTGGGCATAGTGAGTCCTATTGTCATTGTAGCCTGCGGCCGCTACCGCCACTTGCTAAGCCTGGGCTGGGCAGGCATCCTGTACGTAAGACTAGGTAGGGTTACTGGGGCTTCATCGTCTACAACCGGGTTTTCCTCACTCCGCTGACCATGGTGACCTGGGCTAATGTGAATTACGCGTTATGCTGCCCTCCAAGTAACTGCTCCTTAGCCTTTCCATCCTGGCCGTACTTAGGGACTTATTATCTCGTGGTTGCGGACTTTATCTTGCTGCCTATTTCGCTGGTAGTCGGCCTGGGCCAGCAGCTCCTCAGCTGGGCGCTCTTCCACAAGTCCAAGTCTACTGACTAGGTAATAACAGGCTTAACTCTCATACACTCCCCTACAAACATGTCCTTCCACAGATTTGCTCCCTGAGTGCTTTTTCACTATTAGTGTATAATGGGGTGCTTCCGGCTGCAGCCAGTGGCTGGGTTGGTGTACTTCTCCCTGCTGATTTTTCTCGTCTATTTGGACCGGGGAGTAACAGCAGCCCTGGTGACTCGCTTTGAAAGTGCCTCCGGATTCAGTCTCTCCTCAAGCGAAGCCGGCACCCTGGGCTCTGTCTTTATGCTGGGTTTCATGCTCGCCAGCTTCGCATTCGGATACTTCGTGCAGAGCCACCACCCCTTCACACTCATAAGCGCGGGCCTGCTGCTGTGGTGTGGGGCGGTGCTACTGTGTGCGTGTGCGCAGTCCTATTGGATGCTGCTATTGGGCAGAGCTGGCAGTGGGGCAGCAGAAGCAGGTCTATGCTGTCTCGTGACTCCCTACCTGCTAGAAGTGGCTCCCGGACGAGTCAAGACGGTAATGACCAATTCAGCTCTGGATGAGTATCTACGCAAGTGCCATCCAACTGGGCGTTGCCTCCGGCTTCGTATTCGGCGAAACCGTGGCTTCCTCCCTAGACAGCTGGCGATGGCCCTATGTGCTTGAATTCGCAGTGATGGCAGTACTGGGAGGACTGCCGCTGCTATTCGACAAAGACCCTCGCTTCTTACAAAGGAGAAATGACGGACTATTGGGAGACGAAAAGGTGAGTAGTCTTACTGAGCAATGGACTCAGCTGGTGTCCAATTCCACATACATTTGGCTGTGCCTTGGACAAGCCGCTTTTGTCTTTACTGCAGGCGCTGTGGCTTTCTGGGGCACAGATTTCCAGGTAAAGCACTTTGGCGTCACCCCACTAAGAGCGGCTTTAGTGCTTGGAGGAGTGGTGATTATCTGCGGACTGGTAGCCACCCTGCTGGGCTCAGCAGTAGCGGACTCACTACTGCGGCCTACGCAGGACTCGTACGACAGAGGCACTGTGTCTGAGGCCTATTTACTATCGAAAAGGACTGAAATCGCTTGCGCAATGCTAACAATGGTGACTATAGTGGGTGCTTGTTCAGGCATTTCTGGTGCCATTGCTGACCAATATCTTGTCTTCGTGGTAACCTTTGCTATTGCAGTGTTTGCTACTGCTCTCGCAAACGGTCCCCTCAACCTAGCAGTTCTCAGCAGTGTGCGTCCAGAGCTGCGTGGGCAATCAGTGGCGGTGCAGACCTTCATATACCACCTGCTCGGAAGCTTCCCCTCGCCATACATAGTGGGGTGGATTAATGAAAGTTGGGGCATGTTCTGGGGCTACCTAGTTACCGAGGCCTGGCTTTTCTTTGCAGTTATTGCATGGACTGTGGCTTGGCTGGCAGTGCGCAGGACCCGCAAAGCCTTCCACCAAGAAGCGCCGAAAGAAGTAAGTCTGGAGTCCATCAACTCCTGGTAACTCTCACTAATTATAATGGAAGGCAGACCTGGGTGCTTCCGGCTCCACCCAGTGGCAGGGCTGATCTACTTCTCTGTGTTGATCTTCATAGTGTACGCGGACCGAGGCGTCACTGGATCCTTGGTCAGCACCTTCCAGAAGTCAGAAGTGTTTGGGCTTTCAGACAAAGAGGCCGGGGCGCTGGGTTCGATTTTCATGCTGGGCTTTATGCTTGCTAGTTCTGTTTTCGGGTACTTTGTACAGATCTACCACCCGTTTTCGCTCATCAGCGGAGGTATGCTTTTCTGGTGTGTAGCTGTGCTTCTGTGCGCCTTTGCACAGAACTATTGGATGCTGCTCCTTGGGAGAGCTGCAAGTGGGGCGGCGGAGGCCGGACTCTGCTGTCTCGCTATGCCTTACCTGCTGGAAGTGGCCCCTGGGCGTGCCAAAA